>Ga0209580_10000037_pt1 | contig 156937 bp, 136 predicted proteins | sample Coa_R1_5_FD_187153 | JGI IMG/M metagenome (GOLD analysis project Ga0209580, IMG submission 187153) | Surface soil microbial communities from Centralia Pennsylvania, which are recovering from an underground coalmine fire - Coalmine... | ecosystem: Environmental > Terrestrial > Soil >... | reverse complement strand
CGCATCAAGGTTATCGGCTTCGCGGCCGCACGCCGGCCGCGGTCTTTCTGGCCAAGAAGGCCAGCTAAGCGCAATTGAGGACGACGGTTGGAGGACAAGAGTGTCAACACCTCGTCCATACTGGACAGTCTAGGCCGTGGCGTGCCCGGGCATAACCTGCGTTGCCGGTGTTTCAAGATGAAACGGAGGGCACGCAGGTGTCTCAGAGTTGGTATGCGTTCTGGGCGGCACTGCTGGCGGTGGCCGCGCTGGTCGGGCTGGCCGCGCCGGTCTAACCGCTAACCTGTTCCGCCCGCCGCCGTGCTCGCCGGCCGGGAGTACACGCGGTCGAGTTTCGCCGCCATCACGAAGTCCGCTTCGCTCAACCCGTTGATCTTGTGCGTCCACAGTTCCACGCGAACCTGTCCCCAGCTCACACGCAGATCGGGGTGGTGATTCTCCGCCTCGGCGACCGGCATGACGGCATTGACGAACTCGACCGCCTGGACGAAATTCTTGAAACGAAAAACCTTGACGAGCATCCGGTCGTCCTGGACCTGCCAGCCTTCGAGTTGAGCGTAGAGCGGGGCGAACTGCGCGCGGTCGAGGGGCGGGGTGCCGCCCTGGCACGGGATGCAGCGCCGATCGGCTAGGCCGGCCGCGCCGGAAGACTCAGTGCCTGCACCGCGATCTGGAACGGGGGTCGCCATCGAACATGCTCCTTTCGCCGTTGCCCTGACCGGCCGCTGCGTGTCCCCCCCCCGCAGCGCCATTCTAGCACGCCGGGAGGGAGCGGCCGCACCGCTCACACGTCTTCCGGATCGACGTACTCTTCCTCTTCAGGTACGAACTGCCGGTGGCAGCGGGGGCACTCGATCGTCTCATCATCCTCGGGCGCTTCCAGCCGCAGGAACTGCGCGCCGCAGAAGGGACACAGCAGGCGAATCATTGATTCCCGCTGCCGCGGTGACGCCGGCCGCGCCGGTGCGTTCGCGTGCGCGGGTGCCGGAGGATGGCGCGGGCGCCGTCACGAACGGCACCGTGATGCCGGAATTCTCCATCGATCCGCGAACCACCGTCGGCCATGTGCACCTGCGTGTCGCCGATCTCGAGCGGGCGTTGGGTTTCTATCGCGACGCGCTCGGCTTTCGGGAGGCGTGGCGCGCCGGCGACACGGTGATGCTGTCGTCCGACGGCCGGTACCCGTTCGCGGTCGGCCTGACCGCCACCCGCGAGGCCGCGCCCCCCGGCCGGCGCTGCGGGCTGTACCACGCGGCATTCCTCCTGCCGGGCCGCGCGGCGCTGGGGCGGCTGCTCCGCCGGCTGCTCGAACGCGAAGTCGTGCTCGACGGCGCCTCCGACCATCTGGTGAGCGAAGCGCTGTATCTGCGTGACCCGGAAGGCAACGGCGTGGAACTGTATGCCGACCGGCCGCGTGAGCAGTGGATGTGGAACGGCCACGAGATCGAGATGGCGACCCGCGAACTCGATCTCCGCGACCTCCTCGCGGCGGGCGGCGACCGGTCCGCGCCGGCGGCCGAAGGCACGCGGGTGGGACACGTGCATCTACGCGTGTCGGATCTCGGCCGGGCGGAAGCTTTTTACCACGGCACGTTGGGGTTTGACGTGACGGTGCGCCGTTACTCCGGTGCGCTGTTCATGTCGGCCGGCGGCTACCATCATCACCTCGGGGCCAACGTCTGGGCGGGAGAGGGCATTCCCCCCGCCGCGCAGGCGGGGCCGGGCCTCTGGTACTTCAGCGTCCGGTTGCCCGAACAGGCGGCGCTTCTGACGGAGGCGGTTCGGCTGCGGTCGTCCGACACGGCGGCTCCGCCGGGGCCGGCCGACTACGGGCCGGGTCTCGGCATCGCCGTCCGCGACCTGGACGGGATCGGCGTGGCGCTCACGGCGGATCATACGTCCGGTCCCGACCGGCCCGCGTGGACACCGGACCCGTTCCGGCTCAGCACAGCCCCGCTTTCGTAGTCGCACCCATGCGACACGCGCGGCCCCCGGTGGCCTAAATGCGCTCCACCGTCCCCGCGGCCCCTGCGGCGACCGTCCGGACCCGTCCGGATCCCGACCTGCGCGATCTCGTCGCCGGCCTTCGGCGCCGCGTACGTGGTGAAGTGCGCTTCGATGCGGTCTCGCGCGCGATCTACGCCACCGACGCCAGTATCTACGAGATCGAACCGCTCGGCGTCGTGCTGCCGCGCGACGCCGACGATGTCCAGGCAGTGGTGGAACTCACGCGCGAGGCCGGGACGCCGCTGCTTCCGCGCGGCGGAGGCACCAGTTTGGCGGGCCAGACGGTCGGCCGTGCGGTCGTGCTGGATTTCTCGAAGTACATGACCGGCGTGCTGGAGGTCAATGCCGACGCCGGGTGGGCCCGCGTGCAGCCGGGCATCGTCCGCCACGAATTGCTGCGCGCGCTCGCGCCGGCGGGCCTCCTGTACGGACCGGAGACCTCCACCAGTACGCGCGCCACCATCGGCGGGATGATCGGCAACAACTCGTCGGGATCGCGGTCGCTCGTCTACGGGAAGACGGTCGATACGCTGCTCGCGATGCGCGCCACGCTGGCAGACGGCACACCGGTCGTCTTCGACGAAGTGTCCGCGGTCGAGGCGGCCCGGCGGGCGCGCGGCGGCGGAACGGAGGCGCGGCTGTACCGGGAGGTCGCGCGGATCGTCGAGGGGGCACGGGGCGAGGTCGCGCGACGGTTTCCACGCGTGCAGCGCCGCGTCGGCGGCTACAACCTCGACGAGTTCGCCCCCGGGGGCCCGATGAATCTCTCCAAGCTCATCGTCGGATCCGAAGGCACCCTCGCGGTGGTGACGGAGGCGACGGTGCGGCTCGCGCGCCGACCCGCGGCGACCGTGCTCGCGGTCTTTCAGTTTGACGACATCATCCCGGCGCTCGAGTATACCTCCGACATCCTCGAGACGCACCCGACCGCCGTGGAGCTGACGGACCGGTACATCATTGATCTCGCGAGGAAGACCCGGGATCTCAGCCAGCGGCTCACGTTCGTGGACGGCGACCCCGGGGCGCTCATCGCCGTTGAATACGCGGGGGAGAGCCAGGCCGCGCTCGAGCCCGCCCTGGACGGTCTTGAAGCGCGGATGCGGCGCGCCGGCCACCGCGGGCCGATGCGGCGGATTCTCGATTCCTCGGAGCAGGCCAACCTGTGGGCCGTCCGTGAGGCGGGCGTCGGGCTGCTCCTCGGCATGAAGAGCGCGAGAAAACCGGTGGCCTTCGTCGAGGATTCGGCGGTCGGCCCCGAGCGGATCGCCGAGTACACGCGGCGGTTCCGCGAGATCGTGCGGCGCCACGGCACCGACGCGTCGTTTTACGGCCACGCGAGCGTCGGGTTGCTCCACACCCGGCCGATCCTCGACCTGCATGAGCCGCGCGACGTCGCGGAGATGCGGGCCATCGCCGAGGAGATCGCGGACCTCGTGCGCGAGTTCGGCGGGGCGCTGAGCGGCGAGCACGGCGACGGCCTGTCGCGCGGGGAGTTCGTAGAGAAGATGTTCGGCCCGACGCTCTACGCGGCGTTCCGCGACGTCAAGGCCGCGTTCGATCCCGAGGGCCGTATGAACCCCGGGAAGATCGTCGACGCTCCGCCCATGACGGAATCCCTGCGCTACGGGCCGGACGCTCCGCCTACGGCACCGGCGACCGTTCAGGATTTCAGCCGCGACGGCGGCGTACGCAGCGCCATCGAACTCTGCAGCGGCGTCGGCGCCTGCCGCAAGCCGCGCGGGGGAACGATGTGCCCGTCTTACATGGTCACCCTCGAGGAGGCCCACAGCACACGGGGACGCGCGAACGCGCTGCGCGCGGCGATCTCGGGACGGCTCCCCGCCGGTGCGTTGACGAGTCGCGAACTCTACGACGTCATGGACCTCTGCATCGCGTGCAAGGCCTGCAAAGCCGAGTGCCCGAGCAACGTCGATATGGCGAAGCTCAAGCACGAATTTCTGGCGGGCTATTACGACCGGCATGGACTGCCGCTGCGGGCGCGGCTCTTCGGGCACGTCGCCGATCTGGGGCCGCTCGGATGCGCCGCGGCGCCGCTCGCCAACCCTCTGCTGGGCAGCGCTCCGGTGCGGTGGGCGCTCGAGCGGTTCGCCGGGATCGACGCGCGGCGGCGGCTGCCGCCGTTCGCGCGCCGCCGGTTCTCCCGGTGGTGGCGTGCGCGCGCCGGTATGCCAGCGGCCGAGGACAAATTTGCCCGGGTCCCGGGGCACGGACGCGTGGCGCTCTTTGTCGACACGTTCACCGAATACTACTACCCCTGGATCGGCGAAGCCGCCGTGGGCGTCCTGGAATCCGCCGGCTGCCGCGTCGAGCCGGTGCTGCCCCTGTCGTGTTGCGGCCGCCCCATGATCAGCAACGGCATGCTGCGCCAGGCGCAGGCGCTCGGCGCGCGCACGCTCGAGCGGTTGCGGCCGTTCGCAGACGCGGGTGTCCCCATCGTGGGCCTGGAACCGTCGTGCATCGTGACCTTCAAGGACGAGTATCCGGACCTGCTGCCCGGCGCCGCGGCCGAGGTAGTCGCGCGGGCGACGTTCGCCTTCGAGGAATACCTAGGCCTGCTGGACGCGGCCGGCATCCGGCCCCCCTACGCGCACCGCGACGTCCGCGTGCTCATGCATGGGCACTGTCATCAGAAGGCGATGATCCGCACGGGTCCGGCGCTGGCGGCGCTGCGCGCCGTTCCGGGAAGCACCGTCGAAGAAATTGATTCCGGCTGCTGCGGAATGGCGGGATCCTTCGGGGTCGAGCGGGAGCACTATGAGATCTCGATCGCGATGGGGGAGCGCGTGCTGTTCAAAGCGGTGCGCGCGGCCCCGGCCGACACCCTCGTCGTCGCGTCCGGTACGTCGTGCCGCCAGCAGATCGCCCACGGCACCCGACGGCGGGCGGTGCATCTCGCCGAGGCGCTGGCTCTGTCGCTCGCGCCCGGCGCGGGCGTCCCCGGGCGAGGACCCGCGGCCGCGGCGGGCGGCTGAGCCACGGGAGCATCCTTGGCCGCGCGCGTACTGGCTCACGCCGTAGGCCCAGGGCCTCAACACCTGCGCTTTACCGTGCACGTCACCCCGCGCGCCCGCCGATCCGGGGTCGAGCGGCGCGCGGACGGCACCGTCCGCGTCAGTGTCACGGCGGCGCCGCACGGCGGAGAGGCCAACGACGCGGTGATCGCCGTGCTGGCGGACCATTTCGGTGTGCCCCGGGGCCGCGTGCGCATCGTCCAGGGCCGCCGCGCGCGGCGGAAGATCGTCGAAATTCTGTGATGATGATGCTACAATCACGTCACGCGGTGGCTGTAGCTCAAGGGCAGAGCACCAGACTGTGGCTCTGGGGGTTGCGGGTTCAAGTCCCGTCAGCCACCCCATGACGCGGGGACCAATCGTGCCGTTGGAGGGTTATCATGCTCGACGAGCAGCGGGCGGTCATGACCGGCGTGGTGGTGGATTACGACGCGGCCCGGCGTCGCTGGGTCGCGGCATGTGACGACCCGCTCGGCGAAGAGCGGCTCGTTGTGAACGGTGTCACGCAGGAACAGGCCGAGCGCCTGCTCGACGAGCGCTGGCGCGCGCGTCTCGAAGCCCTCGATCGGGAAGCGGAGGACGACCGGGCCTGACGGTCGGGCCGCTGTAGAATTACGGCCGGCCCGCCGCGTCGGGCGCGGCTGAAGGCCGGCCGGTGGTCCGCAGGCCCGTCCATCGCATCAACGGCTCTACCAGCAGGCCCTGGCCGATGAGCGTCCAGATGACCAGTCCCAGAATGCCGGCCGCTACGGCGTCGCGGTACGGAAGCGCAGGGGGCAGCGCGAGGACGAGCGCGACCGCCACGCCGCCCCGAAGGCCGCTCCACACGAGCACGTGCCGCCACGCGGGCGGGACCGGGGAGGCCGGACGCGCCAGCCATGCCGTGAAGCCGTAGACACCCATCGCGCGCGCCGCCAACGCCGCGACGACCACCACCGCGATGAGTCCGGCGTGCCGGGTCAACAGCGACCATGGAACGACGAGGCCGACCAGCAAGAACAGCGCCGAGTTCGCGAGGAACGCGATCACGTCCCACACGGCTTCCACGATCTCGAGTCCGGCGGGAGTGAGACCGCGCGCGGCGAGTCCCGCGAACGTGATGCCCGCGGCGACGACGCCGATGACCCCGCTCGCGCGAATGGCCTCCGCCGCCGCGTATGATGCCGCCGCGGCGACGAGGCTCCCGATCGCCTCGACGACCGGGTCTGTGACCCCGGACAGCGCATAAGCCACGGCGGCCCCCGCCACGGCACCGGCGGCCGCCCCACCGACCAGCAGCCAGACGAAGGCCGCGACGGCGCATGTTAGGCCCGCGCCGCAGGCCCAGCCTGCGCCGAGCGGTGCGGCCGCCGCGGCCAGGGTGAACAGCACGATCGCGACGGCATCGTTCACCGCGGCCTCGCCTTCGAGAATCGTGCCGAGGCGCTCGTCGAGCCGGCTTTCCCGCACCAGCGCAATGACACCCGCGGGGTCCGTGGCGGCACAGACGGCTCCGAGCACCAACGCCGCGGCCCAGGGTACGCCGGCCCCCACGGCCGCGGCCGCCGCGATGATCGCGGCCGCGAGCAGCGTCCCGGGGACGGCGAGCGCGAAGATCAAGGGCGCGTAAGCCCGCAGCGGGCGGCGCGGGATTCGAACCGCGCCTTCGAACAACAGTGGGACGATCAGGCCCACGACGATAAACTCCGGCCCGATGGACACGGCCGGCACAACGTGCAGCGCGCCCGCCGCGAGCCCGACGATGACAAGCGCGGTCGTGTACGGCACGCGCACGCGCGCGGCGGCGGTCGACACGAGGGCCGCGGTGGCGAGGAAACTCAGCGCAAGGAAGAGCCACGACACGGCGACCCAGATTCGCGCCGCGCCGCGGACCGGCCTGCGGCCCGTGCATCGCACGGGGCGCACCGGCAGGCGCGCGAACGGCGGCGCCGGCCGCGGCCGGCGCCGCCCGAGGGCAGGGATGGGCGGCGCGCGGTCCGAACTCGACTGCGTCAATGGTTTCGATGCCGGCTCCACGATTCGACCCCGCGTTTCGCACCGTTACCGCCGCCAACCCGTCCCCGCACACGCTCGGCGGCACCAATACGTACCTCGTCGGGGGCGGTCGCGTGATCGTCATCGATCCGGGGCCGAACGACCCCGCTCACGTGGGCGCCGTGCTCGACTGTGCACGGGCCGGCGGCGGCCAGATCTCGCTGGTGCTGGTTACGCACAGCCACGCGGATCATCTCGGTGCGGCCGCGGCGCTGGCCGCGTCCGCCGGCGCCGTGCCCGTCCGGCGGTGGGGCGCCGGGGACGCGCCGCTGTCTGACGGTGAGGCGCTGGAAGAGGGCGGGGCGGCGCTGCGCGTGCTCCACACGCCGGGCCATGCGGACGATCACGTCGTGTTCCACTGGCCCGCCCGGCGCGTCCTCTTTTCCGGGGATCTCATCCTCGGCTCGGGGACGGTGGTGCTGCAGCCGCGTGAGGGAGCGCTCGACGACTATCTCGCTTCGTTGGAGCGGGTCGGCCGCCTCGATCTGGCGGCCATCGCTCCCGGACATGGAGCCGTCATCGACGATCCGGCGGCGCGCATCGCGGAATACGTGGCGCACCGCCGGATGCGGGAACGCCAGGTGCTCGACGCGTTGGCAGGCGGGGCCCGGACGCCGGGCGAGATCGTGGGGGTGATCTACCGCGATCTCGATCCGGCGCTGCATCCGTCGGCGGAAAACACCGTGCGGGCCCATCTGTTGAAATTGCTACAGGAAGGCCGGGTCGGGCGCGAAGGAAACCGGTACCACCGCCCGTAGCTCGATGGGAGTTTTCAACGAGAGAGATCGACCGGTGAACCAACCGGCACAAGGAGGCGACGATCGATGGCGGTACCGACGGCGGCGCAGCCGCTGACCGATCGGCAGGGTCGGCCGATCGCAATCGGCGACAAGGTCCGCGCGCCGGGTCTTGACGGCCCCGCGGTGGTGCAGGAGGTCGACGCCCGATATGGGACGGTGATCGTGCTCGTGGCCGGCCGCGCGAACCAGCAGATGGGACGGATGCTGCGCACCGACATGGTGGAACGGGTGTAAGCCGTTGGCCGCGCCGCCCGCGCGAACGTGACGGCGCCGTGACACCCGCCGTCTACGGTGGACGCGATTACCCAGCTACTCCGCGATCATCCGCACCTGCGCATGCAGAACGCGTCCATCGAGGTATTTGAGTCGCTGCCCTTGCCGGGTATGTAGACTACTGCCGGTCACGGCCGCCCGCGGTTGCGGGCGGCGCGGAACGGCACACGCCCGACACGAAGCAGCGCGGCCGGGGCGGTTGCCCCGGCCGCGCTGCGTTTCGCCCCCCCGCCACCGGACGGCGGCGCGTCCCGCGCCTTACATGTCCATGTCGTCCGGGTTGTAGCCGCCCGGCGCAGGCGCCGCGTTCTTCTTCTTTTCGCGCTTTTCGACGACCAGGGCTTCGGTCGTCAGCAGCAGGCTCGCGACGCTCGCCGCGTTCTGGAGTGCGAGGCGCGTGACCTTCGTCGCGTCCACGATGCCGGCCTTCACCATGTCCTCGAACTTGCCGTTTGCGACGTTGTAGCCGACGCCCGGCTTCTCCCCGCGGACGCGCTCCACCACGACCGCGCCTTCGACGCCCGCGTTCGCGGCGAGCCACTTCGCCGGCTCGTCGATCGCGCGGCGGATGATCGACACGCCGATCTTCTCGTCCCCGTCGTCGGCGTCGACCTTATCGAGGGCCTTTGCGATGTTGAGCAGGGCGGTGCCGCCGCCCGGCACGATGCCCTCCTCGACGGCGGCCTTGCTGGTGCTCAGCGCGTCCTCGAAGCGGTGCTTCTTCTCCTTGAGTTCGGTCTCCGTGGCCGCGCCGACCTTGATCTGCGCGACGCCGCCGGACAGTTTCGCGAGCCGCTCCTGGAGCTTCTCGCGGTCGTAGTCGGACGTCGTCGTCTCAATCTCTTTCTTGATCTGGGCAATCCGGCCCTGAATGTCCTTCCGGGCCCCTTTGCCCTCGATGACCGTAGTCTCTTCCTTGGCCACGCGCACCTTCGCGGCGCGGCCCAGCATGTCGACCTCGACGCTCTCGAGCTTGATGCCGATGTCGTCGCTGACGACCTTGCCGCCAGTCAGCACCGCCATGTCGCCGAGCATTGCCTTCCGGCGGTCGCCGTACCCTGGCGCCTTGACCGCTACGCACGGGAGAATGCCCCGCAGCTTGTTGACGACCAGCGTCGCCAGCGCTTCGCCTTCCACATCCTCGGCGATCACGACGAGCGGCTTGCCGAACCGCATCACCTTTTCCATCAGCGGGACGATGTCTTTGACGGCGCTGATCTTCTTCTCGGTGATCAGGATGTAGGGGTCTTCGAGCACCGCCTCCATCTTCTCGGGGTCGGTGACCATGTACGGGGAGATGTACCCGCGGTCGAACTGCATGCCCTCGACGACCTCGACCGTCGTCTCGATGCCCTTCGATTCCTCGATCGTGATCACGCCGTCTTTGCCGACCTTGTCCATGGCCTCGGCGATGATCTGGCCGATCTCCGCGTCGTTGCCCGCGATGCTGGCCACGTGCGCGATGTGTTCCTTGCCCTCCAGCGGCGTGCTGATTTTCTTGAGCTCGGCCACGAGCGCGTCGACGGCCTTGTCGATGCCCCGCTTGACGATCATCGGGTTCGCGCCCGCGGCGACGTTCCTGAGACCTTCCTTCACGATCGCGTGCGCGAGCACCGTCGCGGTGGTGGTTCCGTCGCCGGCCGCGTCGTTCGTCCTGCTGGCGACTTCCTTGACGAGCTGCGCCCCCATGTTCTCGGTGGGGTCTTCCAGTTCGATCTCCTTGGCGACCGTCACGCCGTCCTTGGTGATCGTCGGCGATCCCCACTTCTTTTCGAGGACGACGTTGCGGCCCCTGGGACCGAGCGTCACGCGCACGGCACTCGCGACCTTCTCGACGCCGCGCTCGAGGGCCTTACGCGCGTCCTCGTCGTACAAGAGCAACTTTGCTGGCATGCCCGCAGCCTCCTCATCGCGTGTTTAGCACTCAAACGCCAGAAGTGCTAACCGACACTATTGTTCATAGATTGGGGCGCTACTTCAACCACATGAGAGTGAAGAAAAGGCCAATTACTGGCTAATGTGCGGTTTTTTCTCGCATTCTCTGCGTTTTTCTCTCGTTATCGCATGAATTCGCCGTAGGCAAGAGCACGATGGAGGCTAATCGGACAGCCTGTCAAACCCAAGCCGATGTACGATGCAACTCGGGCGCCAGCATGTGTCGTCGACATATGGGTGGCCGGTTCGGGGGACGGATGAGGCAGCAGTGGCAGACGGGGTTTGCGATCTTGCTGCTCCTCGCCGGCTTTCTGTTTGTCCTCCAGATCCGCGCCAATCAAACACTGCGGACGGCGTCGGCGCTACCGTCCCGCCGCCTCGAAGATCTCAGCGTGCTGCTCCGCCGCCAGCAGGAAGCGGACCGGACCCTTCGTGACGAATTGGCCGCCCTTCGAAAGAAACTGAGCGACTACCGCGCCGCCGACACGGGCGGACAGACTATCACGGACCAGATGCGGCGCGAAGTGACCGATCTGTGGATCGTGCTGGGCCGCAGGCCCGCGCAGGGTCCCGGCCTCGTGGTCACGCTGGCAGCGCCGTCCCAGCGCGTCGTTACGCCTCAGGCGCAGGACGTCGCGGCGGTCGTCAACGAGCTGTGGGCGGCCGGTGCCGAAGCCGTCGCGGTGAACGGCGTCCGGGTCCTCGCCGTGGAGGGGTTCGCCGGTGATCCGGCAGGAGTACGGCTGCGGCATCGTCTGCTGCACGACCCGTTTCGGATCGTGGCCATCGGAGACGCCGCGACCCTGGAGGGCGCGCTGCTGGTCCGAGGCGGAATCGTAGACGGCCTTGAAGGCGTCGGCCTCAACGTGACGGTTGCGCGGTCGGCGTACCTCCGCACGTCGGCGTCGGATGCGCCGCTTCACTATAACTACGCGAGACCGGTGGGGCCGCCGTAGCGTCCGGACGCCGCGCGGCCGCACAAACGATCGGCGGCCGCCGCCGAGTGCGAGTGCACGCTCGCTCTCGGCTGTCGCAGCCGCCGATATCCCCGTCCTAGAGACGCATCCGCTCTTGGCCCGAGCCGCAACGACAAACCTTGTAACCACGTCCGGGCGTTGCAGACCGCACTCATCGAGACGGGAGCAAACCATAGCACGCTGAGCTTTCGCCTGTCAATAGCGCGAATCCACTCGTTGTAATAGATGAACGACCCTATTACCCCTCAAACGATTCTGTCGCCCTCAATAGGACAGTGACTATGTCACCAGGACGGCGGTCTATGTCACCGCACACGCGTCCTTGCTTACGCGGAGCACACATCCGGCGCGACCTGCCGCGCGTCGCCGTGGCGCGACCTGCCGCAGGAGGGCTGGCTTTGCGGTGGCCCGAAGCCTACGGGGGCGTGGCGCAGAACGGCGCGGAAGCGGACGGTGGCACGCTGGGACGCGCGTACCAAATCGCCGTCCGCGACGTGCGCGCATGTTACAATCCCGACGGCATCGTGGCCGGGCGCTTGAAGTTCAACGCGTACTGGGCGCGCGATGGCCTCTGGGCCGTCTTCGGGGCCCTCGCGCTTGGCGATGCCGCGCAGGCCCACGCGCAGCTCGACATGTTTGCGCGGTACCAATTGCCTTCCGGCAGCATTCCCGTGCGCGTCGAGTTTGTGGGACACCATCTCACGGGCTACAACACGCTGCGCAGCCGCCCCAAAGTCGTGGGGCGCGCGGGCGGAATTTTTCGCGACCCGGCGGACACCGCGGCGTTGTTTGTCGTCGCCCTCTACGAGTACTACACTGCCACGGAGGACCACGCCAAGTGCGCCCGGCTGTTGCCGTCGGCGGCGGCGGCGCTCGCCTGGCTGCGGGCGAAGGACCGCGACGGCGACGGCCTGGTGGAAACCTTCTATCTCGCCGACTGGATGGACTCGATCATGAAGCGCGGCAAAGTGCTGAACGTCAACGTCATGTACTACGCGGGGCTGCGGGCGTTTGCGGCACTGGCCCGCGGCACCGGCGATGAGCCGGCCGCCGCGCGCGCGGATGCCGCCGCCGCCGCGGTCCAGGCGCGCATCACCGCCGTATTTTGGAACGGCGAGTACTTCGCCGACTGGGTGCACGGCCGCCGCCGCGGCGGGTTCTCGTCGGACGGCAACGTCTCGGCGATCTTCTTCGGCGCGGCGAATGAAGAACAGGCGCGGCGCGTGCTTGCGTACATCGCCGCGCGCGGCCTTGATATCATGACGCCGCTGCGCACCTGCGACCCCGTGTACCGCTGGTGGCAGGTGTTCCCGCTGTACTACCTCGCCGGTATTGGCGACTACCATCGGTCCCTCATCTGGCCGTGGCTCGGGACGCTCAACGCGGTGAACAAGGCGCGCCTCGGCGACCGCGAGAGCGCCGTGCGGGATCTGGAGCGGATCGGCGGCTGGTTCGTGCGGTGGGGCGCGGTGAACGAGGTGTACTCGCGCACCGGGATGCCGGTGTCGCGCCGGTTCTACACGTCCGAAGTACCCTTCGCCTGGAACGCCGCCCTCTACGTCTACGCGCTGCACGCGCTGCGGCTGCTGCCGTGACGGGCGCGGCGAGGGTCCGCGCGCGATGGACGGCCTGGGTGGGGCTGCTGCTGCCTGCTCTCGCGCTCATCGTGTTGCTGGCCGCGGCGTCCGTGCGGCGCGACCGGATGCTCGCGATTGGCGCCGCTCTTGCGCGGGGAGAAGCACCGCCCGTGCCGGCACTCGTGCTCGGCACGCTCCCGTCCGTGACCGGCACCACGCGCACTGTGGGACTGCGGGATCTGCGCGGGCATGCGGTCGTCCTCAATTTTTGGGCGTCGTGGTGCGAGCCGTGCCGGGAGGAAGCGCCGCTGCTCGAGGGACTCGCCCGGGACTACCGGTCGCGCGGGGTGCTGGTGGTGGGTGTGGATACGCAGGACCTCGAGGCGCCGGCCCGGGCGTTCCTGACCCGCTACGCGTTGACGTACCTCAACCTGCGCGATCCGGACGGCGGCGTGGGGCGCATGTTCGGTACCACCGGCGTGCCGGAGACGTTCTTCATCGATGCGGCCGGCCGTATCCAGGGCAAGTTTCCGGGCGAACGCCTCGACCCCGCGGCGTGGCGGCGCGCCGTCGATGCGCTGCTGGCCGGCCGCCGGCCGATGCCGTGAGTCCGGCGCGGGGTGCCGACCCCCGCGTTTCACTAGTCGCTAATAGCCGTTGCCCGGATAGGTCCACAGGTGCGGGCCGACGGGACCGCGCACGCCGGGAACCACGCCGGGCGGCAGGACATCCACCCCGTCCGGCACGTTCAGATATCCTGGGGCCTTTCCGGCGATCCCCGTGTGGCCGTACTGCCAGACGATCCGGTTCGTCCCGGGATCGATGACGATGACGCGATGGTTGAAGTCGTCGTTCAGGAGGACCATGCGGTTCGGCAGCTGGACCGCGAGCGACGGATGGTTGAGCTTTCCTTCACCCGAGAGCACCCGGTATCGCCAGAGCTCTTTGCCGTCCCGTGACATGATGATGACCGCGCCCGGGTTCGTGTAGAAGGCGCAGATCACGTTGCCGTCCGGAGTGAAGTTCGCGTCGGACGGGTAGGAGAGCGGCGCCGGAAAGCGCAGGGTCCACACCATCTGCCCCTCGCGGTCGAGCAGGATCGCGTCGTTGCCGTTGATCTGCGTGACCAGCATGCCCTGGTCCGGCGCCGGGAAGTCCCCGTTCGGGGCGGAGAAGGCGCGCGGCGGATCGATCCGCATCACGCCGGTGCGGCCGTACTGCTTGATGATCTGCTTGGCCGCCCGGTCGATGAAGAGGATCCGCTGATTCTTGATGTCCGCGACGGTGACGAGTCCGCCGCCCCGGTCATAGAGAAACGCGTCGTCCGGCGTATTCAGAAACCCCGGCTTCCCGCCCGGCCTGCCCGCGTGGCCGTACGACCAGACGATCCGGCGGGTCCGGAAATCGATGATCGAGATGACGTGGTGGTCCTCTTGGTTCGTGATGATCTCGTCCCAGCGCGGCGAGAAGAACACGTCGTCGTCGTCCTTGAGGGGCGAGGGTTGTCCGGGTTCGGGCATCTGCCACACGATCCGCTTGTCCGGTGTCACGAGCAGGATGCGGTCGTTCGAGGCGTCCGCGATGAGGACGTCGTCCGGCAGATAGGGGTTGGCCGCGTGCGCGCCCCACGGCAGGGCGGGCCCGGGGCGGGTCGGCGTGGGCCGCGTGGTGACCGGCGGCCGGCCGCAGCCGGCCACGGCGACCGCCGCGAGCGCGCAGAGCAGCAGCGCGCCCCGGCGTCCCGTCACCAGTCTCCGCCCATCAGCCCGCGGGATCCGGAACACGGCCCCCACAGTACCATAATGAGCGACTGCAATGAGCGGCTGCCAGGCATTGTTGACATTCCCGGCCCGGCTGGTAAAATTAGGACAGGTTAGTCCTAGGACCCTCCAATTCTAGCATGGACGGGCCGGGATACCGGCCGAGGCGGCAACTGTGCGGCGCGACTGCGGGAATCGGGAACGAATTCTGGAGGCTGCGGCGCGACGGTTCCACGAGCGCGGCTTTCAAGGGACGTCGCTCGACGAGATTATCGCCGCGAGCGGGGTCTGCCGCAGCAATCTCTACTATCATTTTCGCAGCAAAGAAGCGCTCGGACTGGCGGTCTTGGATTGGCTCGCGCAGCGTTTTGCGGCCGGGGTGGTCGATGCGACGCTCCATGACCTGCGCGTTTCCCCCCGCCGCCGGCTGGAACGATTCCTGGCGTCGATCGCCGAAGGAGTCGAAGCCGGGGCGTACCGCCGCGGCTGTCCGTTTGGAAACCTTGCCGCGGAACTGGCGGGCGAACATCCCAAATTTCGGGAGCGGCTCGGCGATTTCTTCCGGCGGTGGGAGACGGCCCTCGTCGGGTGTCTCCGTGACGGCATCCGGAGGGGCGAGTTTCGATCGGACCTCGATGTCGATCGTGTCGCGACCGCATTGGTCAGCCAGTTCGAAGGCGCGGTGCTGCTGAGCAAGGCGTACGGTCACGGCGGCCCGGTTCGCGCGGCGCAGGCGACACTGGTACTTCTCGAGAACAGGTGAACATCGTGGACCAAACACGCGCAACAGAGACAACGCACGCGGGAGGGGGTCCGGTGCGGACACTCTTGCCCCAGGGCCGGCTCGCCAACCCCGCGCCCGCGGTGCCGGATACGCGCGTCTCTCAGGAGGCGGCGCTGCTCGACGAGATGGTCAAGAGCCATCTCGACGCGCTGTACCGCACGGCACTCCGGTTGACGGGGCGCTCCCAGGACGCCGAGGACCTCGTACAGGAGACGTTTCTCCGGGCATGGCGGTCGCTGCACACATACCGCGCCGGCACGAACCCGAAGGCGTGGCTGTTTCGGATTTTGCACAACGCGCACATCGACCGGTATCGCGCCTCGTCGCGCACGGTCCCGACCGTCGATGAGATCGAGGGACAGGATCCCGCCTTCGTCGTCGAGGAGACGCCGGAATCGCTTGTCGCCGGTGCGGTCATGGAAGCGGAAATCCGCGACGCGTTGATGCAGTTGCCGGAGGTATTCCGGACCTGCGTGGTGCTCGCCGATCTGGAAGGCTTCAGCTACCAGGAAATCGCCGACACGCTGGGGATTCCGCGCGGGACGGTGATGAGCCGGCTGTTCCGGGGACGCCGGGCCATGCGAAAGGCGCTCTCCGCCTACGGCCGGACGCACGGATATGCGCGGCCGAACTGACCGGTCGCTACAGCCAAGGGTAACGCGGGTCGCGGTACATCCGCCCGAGGTCGAGCCCCGAGGCGACGACCTGGGCGAGCAGGTCGACCATGTGGCCGTGCAGGCGGCCCGGCACCGCGTCGGCCCCCGGGTCCAGCAGTCCCGCGGTGTTGTGCGCGCCGGCCGCGGCGCACCGCTCGTAGACGCGGGCATCGACGACCCGGTCGTGCAGGACGTCGGGGCGGCGCAGCAGTAACGCGAGCGCCGCCTCGATTCCGTACGCGCCCCAGTTTGAAATCCCCGACGTAACCAGCACGTCCGCCTCGACCCAGGGTACGGTCGTTCCGCCGCACGGGCACGCGCACCGGCGGGCCGACGGGACGACGCGCAGCACGGTCTCCCGGATGGGGGCGGCGCCGAGTTCGTTGCCGCCGTCGGCCACCGCCAGCGTGAGCACGCTGGCGGTCCGCGCCGCTTCGAACAGCACATCGATCTTGGCGCAGTGCGCGGTGAGGCTCTTACCGTCCGCCTGATGGTACTGGCGGTGTTCGTTGGCGCCCGGCCGTTCGACCGTGATCAACGCCGCCGGATGGAGGGCGTCGAGCAGTTCGCGCGTGCATGCCGCGGCCTCGTCCCATTCCAGCGGGAACGCCAGCACCGCCGCGGTCGTCGGTGTGGTGCGGGCTTCCGGCAGCGGACGGACGTAGAGTCCCGCGCCGCCCACCGCCGCCGTGCACAGCTCGATGTTGACGGGGTCGGTCACGATCACCGGCCGCACGCCGAGGGCGAGGACGAGCGCGCGTGCCAGCGTCGCGGCGCCCACCGGTCCGTCTTGCTCCCCAACGAACCACGGGGCCATCGGAAAGCCGGTCGCGAGCACCACCGTATCACCACGCCGCACGCGGGCAAGCAGGCGCGCGGCCGCTTCGAGGCACAGCGGCCCATCCTGCAGCGCCCGGGCGGCCGGATACAGCTCGTCGATCACGCCGCGGCCGGCGCCGTCCGTCGCGACGAGCCGGTCGATGCTCTCACCAATCTTGCGCTGCTCGCTCGTGGGCGCGGTCACGGCCTCCCTAATGCCACGGAGGCGAGAAGGCCTCCTCCCGCGGCTCGGAACGGTGTCGCGAGGTCCCGGCACCCCGGGGGCGCCTTGTGCCTACGTTGTGGGGTCGTCGGTGATGCAGCTCGGCGCGGCGCCGCCGCCCGGGCGTTCGGCAGGGGTGTGAGCAGCGCGGCGCCGTGCCGAGCGGGCAGGAGGAGCGTACTCGCCGGCAGCCGAAGCCCGCGACCACCATGACCGGCAGCGCGACAGTACCGAACGCCGGCGCCCTGTTCGAAGACCTCGGCCGCCGGCTCTATCTCGACGCCCAAATCGACATCCCGCCGGATGTCCGCCAGGCCCTGCGCGACGCGGCGGCGCGCGAGTCGCATCCGGGCGCGCGTGGGATCCTGGCCACCATGCTGCGGGCCATCGACGTGTCGGACCGCAAACAGACCCTCGTGTGCCAGGACACCGGGATCCCGATCTTCTGGATCACGATCGGCCGCGGCATTGCCGTCGACGGCGCCGCCATGCTCGAGGCGCTTCGCCGGGGGGTGGAGCGGGCGACGCGCGAGACGCCGCTGCGGTCCAGCATCGTCTCGCCGCTTGAACGCAAGAACCGGCAGACCAGCAGCGGCGACGGCGTCCCGGTGTTCCACGTGGAATTCTCGAGCGCGATCGATCACATCGATATCGTGATGATGCCCAAGGGGTCCGGCTCGGAGAGCATGTCGTTCCTCAAGATGCTGACGCCCGCGGACGGCGAAGGCGGCGTCAAGAAGTTCATCCTCGAGACGTGTGTCGGCGCCGGCGGCCGGCCGTGCCCGCCCACGATCGTCGGGGTGGGGATCGGCGGATCATCGGATCTCTGCATGACGCTCGCCAAAAAGGCGACGCTGCGGCCGGTCGGCCAACGCCATCCGGACCCGGCCATCGCCGCGCTCGAGGTGGAACTCCGCGACGCGATCAACAGCACCGGGATCGGCCCGATGGGCCTCGGCGGAGACACGACGGTGCTCGACGTCCACGTCGAGGCGGCGTGGACGCACATCACGCTCAACCCTGTGGCCGTGAACATGCAGTGCTGGCGCGGCGAGCGGCGGCGCGCGCGGGTCTACCCGGACGGCCGCGTCGACATCGGCTACTGAGGACGGCGCGCCCCCCGATGGAGCATCGCCTGCGGACGCCGCTCTCCGAGGAGGACGTGCGCCGCATGCGCGCGGGCGACGCGGTGACGCTGGACGGGGTCGTCTGGGGTCTCCGCGACGCGACGCTGATCCGGATGTTCGACCACGGACAACCGCCGCCGGCGGACCTCCGCGGCGGCGTGCTGCTGCACGTGGCGCCGAACGTGCGCCCGTCGGCGTCGGCGCCGAGCGGCTACGAGCCGATGACGGTCGGCACGACGACGAGCCTTCGGATGGACCGGTTCACGCGCGCGCTCCTGCGGGACCACGGCGTGCGCGCCATCATCGGCAAGGGCGGCTTGTCGGACGACAGCAGCGCGGCGTTCCGCGAGTACGGCGGCGCGTACCTCGCGATCGTCGGCGGCGCCGCCTCCGTCGAGACCGAACAGGTCGAGGCGATCGAGCGGGTCTACTGGGAAGACCTCATGCCGGAATGCCTGTGGCAGTTTCGGGTCAGGGCGTTCGGGCCGCTCACGGTCGCGATGGACGCCGCCGGCGCGAGCCTCTACCGTGACGTTGCGCGTACCGCGCAGGAGCGCCTGGCGCAGATCTACGCCAAACTGGGCCTCGGCTAGAGACGGACGACCGGCCCCTGATGGAGCCCCTGCGGTGCGACATCTTGGTCCTGGGCAGCGGCGGCGCGGGGTTGATGGCGGCGCTGCACGCGTACGACGCGGATCCGCGCCTCAAGATCGTCGTGGCGAGCAAAGGACTCATCGGGAAGAGCGGCTGCACGCGGCTCGTGCAGGGCGGCTTCAACGCGGCGCTCGATCCCCGCGACTCCGCCGACCTGCATTTTCGCGACACGGTCGCCGGCGGCCAGTTTCTCAACGACCAGGACCTCGCGTGGGCGCTCGTGTCCGAAGCGCCCGAGATCATCCGGCGCCTCGAGACCACCATCGGCGTCTTCTTCGACCGCCAGCCGGACGGACGCATCCACCAAAAAGCCTTCGCCGGGCAGTCGTTCGACCGGACGGTCCACCGCGGAGACCTCACGGGCATCGAGATCGTCAGCCGGCTGCACGACCAGCTCTTCGCGCGCGAGATCCGGCTTCTCGAGGAAACTCGCGCCGTCGACCTGATCCACGACCGGCCGGGCGGCCGCATCGTCGGGGCGCTGCTCCTGCGCCATGCGACCGGCGAGTTCGTGCTGGCGCAGGCCCGCGTGGTGATCCTGGCGACGGGCGGCGGGCCGCGCATGTATACGTTCTCGGCGCCGTCGCTCGAGAAGACCGGCGACGGCTACGCGATGGCGTACCGGGCCGGCTGCGACCTCATCGACATGGAGATGATGCAGTTTCATCCCACCGGCCTGCTCGCCGGCGCCTCGCGGTTGTCGGGGATGGTGCTCGAAGAAGGGCTGCGCGGCGCGGGCGCGCATCTCCTCAACGGCCGCGGTGAGCGCTTCATGGCGCGGTACGACCCGGCGCGCATGGAGCGCGCCACGCGCGACGTCGTCGCGCGCGCGAGCTATCTGGAAATCATGGAAGGCCGCGGCACCCCGGCGGGCGGAGTCCAGCTCGACGCCTCGCACCTCGGGGCGGAATTCGTGCTCGAGAATTTTCCCGGGATGGCCCGCCGCTGCGCCGAGGTGGGTTACGATCTGGCGCGCCGGCCGGTCGATGTCATTCCCACCGCGCACTTCCACATGGGTGGGGTCCGCATCGACCCGTCGTGCGGGACCCGGCTCGCCGGCCTGCTCGTCGCCGGCGAGGACGCCGGCGGCGTGCACGGCGCGAACCGCCTGGGCGGCAACGGGGTCGCGGAATCATGTGTCTTCGGCGCGCGCGCCGGGGCGGCCGCGGTCCGGCTGTGCGCCGCGCTGCCCGCGGCCGCCCCCGACGCGTCGGAAGCGCAGGCGGCGCATCATGCGGCGAGGGTGCCGCTCGGCCGGGGAGGCGGGGAGAACCCGTTCGCGGTCCGTGACGTGCTGCAGTCGGTGATGTGGCGCCACGTCGGGCTGGTGCGTGACGACCCGGGACTGCGGCGTGCGCTGGACGAGATCGATGCGCTCGAGGACCGCTTGGAGCGGGCCGGCGTTCCCGCCGGACCGCGGGCCAACCTCGCGTGGCAGCAGGTTCTCGACTGCCGGAGCCTCCTGACGGCGGCCCGTCTCACCGCGGTCGCGGCGCTGTACCGGCGCGAAAGCCGCGGGTCGCATGCGCGGCGGGACTTCCCGGCGCGGGATGACGCGCGCTGGCTGGTGCACGTCCACCAGGCCGCCGGCCGCGAGCCGTGGACGGAACCGGTGCGGCTTTCCCGGCTGACGCCGCGGGACGTCGAGGCGCCGGGCCCGGTGCGGGCGTGATCGTTCGGGTCCGCCGCTTCGATCCGGCCGCGGACCGCGGCGGCCGCTGGCAGGCCTACGAGGTCGAACCGCGTCCGATGATGAGCGTGCTCGACGCGCTGTTCTGGATCCTCGAGCACGACGACCCGACGCTCGCGTTTCGTTACTCCTGCCGGGCCGGGATGTGCGGGTCCTGCGCCATGGTGGTGAACGGCCGCGAAGCGCTCGCGTGCGCGCTGCGGCTTGCGGACGTTCGGGCGCCGGTCAGCGTCGAGCCGCTGCGGTCGCTTCCGGTCGTCAAAGACCTGCTCGTGGATCTCGGGCCGTTCTTCGACAAGTACCGCGCCGTCGACCCGTTCTACGTGGGCGACGCGGCATCGCTCGCCGGTCCCGCGCTCGAACCCGCCGCCGTGCCGCGGGGCGACCCCTCGCGCGAGGTCGTGGACCGGCAGATCGACTGCATCTCCTGCGGCGCCTGCTACTCGGCGTGCCCCGTGGTCGCCGTCACGCCTGAGTTTCTCGGTCCCGCCGCGCTCAACCGCGCCTACGCGGTCGCCGCCGACACGCGGGATCGCGCGGGCGCCGCCCGCCTGCGCCGCGTGACCCGGGACGGCGGGGTCCACGCCTGCCACAGCGTCGGCAACTGTGTGACGGTCTGCCCGGTGGGGGTCAACCCGCTGCTTTCCATTCAATTACTGCGAAAGGGCGCCGTCCATCGTTAGCCCGTCCGGGACCCGGCGTGACCGGCCGGGGCGGCAGGCGGTTGCGTGGTACTATCTGCGGATCAGCGGCGCGCTGATGGTCGCGCTCGTCCTTGTCCACTTGTTTCTCATGCACTACGCGGCCGTTCCGTCAGCGACGACATCCGGGTTTGTCGCGGCCCGTTGGGCCGCCCCGGGCTGGCGCGTCTTCGACGGGCTCCTGCTGCTGCTCGCGCTCACGCACGGCATCGTGGGCGTGCACGGGATGGCGCGCGACGCGCTGCGGGGACCGCGCGTGCGCGCGGCGGTCGACGCTGCGGCCGCCACCGCGGCGGTGGTCTTTCTCGGCCTCGGCATCGCGGCGGTGTTTGCCGCCTCGCCGGCCCAGCCACGGAGCGCGGGAGCGCTCTCGGTGTACGGCTGGATCCCCGGCGCGCTGATCGGGACCCTCATCGCGGTAGCGACCGCCACCTACCTTGTCATCGCCGCGGCCGCCGCGGGGCTCGCCTGGCGGCTCGCCCGCGGCGACCCGATCGGCCGCTGGACGTACGCGGGACAATGGGCGTTTGCTCTGAACCGCGCCGCCGGCGCGGGCATCTTGGCGTTCCTGCTCGTGCACGTGCTGGACGTCGCGCTGTATCCGTTCGCGCCCGCACTCTACGATCGCACCGTCGCCGCGTACGCCATGCCGTACCTCGTGCCGATGGAGGCGGGCCTTATCGCCGCGGTGCTCTACCATGCGCTGGACGGGCTCCGGCTCATGACCCTCGAGGCGCTCGACCGCCGCGGCACGGCGCTCGCGGCGCCGTCGTTCGTCGTGCTTCTCATGCTCACGGTCTCGCTCTCGCTGCCTGCGCTCGCGATGCTGCTGGGATGGCGGCCCTAAGGCCGTGCCTCGGGGGGGGCGCCGTAAGATCGGGTCTCCGCAGTATTGCGGCCTTCGCCAAGCACGCGTAAGGTTGCGGCTTGGTCCAATCTTTCGCGAGGTCGCGAGTATGGCGTATCTCCGGTGTTCGACGGAGACCCTCCGAGAAGGGGTACTGGTCCGGGTCAACGGCGACGTTGATCTGGCCACCGCGCCGCTGTTGGCGGATCACCTCACCAAGGCGTTTGGCGCACATTTCCGCGTAATCGTCGACCTGGATTCCGTCCCGTACCTCGGCAGCGCCGGCCTGCACGTCTTGGCCAGGACGGCGGCCCGGTACGCGGGGCAGTTTGTGGTCGTGCAGTCCACGGCCCGCCTCCGCCGACTGCTCGACATCCTCGGCGTCAACGGGCTGCTCCCGGTGGTGACATCGATCGCCGAGGCAGAAGAATACCTTCGCAACCATGATGACCGCGCGGACGGCGGCGCGTCGCGCGCCGCCGGCGACATGGACTGACCATGGTGTGGAAAGCGGGGGAGACCGCAGAATGTCTCTTGAGTTCCTCTTTGGGCGCGCTGATTATCTTGTTCGCCACCGGCCACATGATGGTCCGGTAGCGCCGGGCGCCGCCGCCGCTTCAGCCGATCTGGCGCGCGTGTGCGAGGGCTCCGAGCAGCGTCAGCAGGAGGCGCGCCGCGAGCCGGCTCGTCAGGCCTCCAACATCGGCCTCGGGTACGATCTCCACGACGTCGAAGCCCGCAAGACGGCCCTTCGCCGCGAGCCCGCGGAGCAGGCCGGCCGCTTCCGTGTAGGTGAGCCCGCCGAAGGCGGGACTCGCCACGGCCGGCGCGATTGAGGGATCGAGCGCGTCCATATCAAGCGTGATGTAGTACCGGTTCGCCGCCGGAACGCGGCCGAGGGCCGCTTCCACGCCGGTCCGGTGGACCTCTTCCGCGCCCACCAGGACCGACCCGTAGGCGCGCGCATCGTCGAATTCCTCCCGCCGCGCGCTGCCAAAGCCGCGGATTCCTACCTGCGCCATCCCGTGGATCCACGGCATCTCGGACGCCCGGCGCATCGGACTGCTCAGGCCCTCGCGGATGCCCTCGCGTTCGTCCCGCCAGTCGATGTGGGCGTCGATTTGCACGATGCACATCGGTGGCTGCTCGGCGTACGCGCGCAGCACCGGGATCGGGATCGAATCGTCGCCGCCCAGCACAAACGGGACAGCTCCGCGCTCCAGGATAGTCTTGAGCACCTCGGTGGTGATGCGTGTGTTGTCGTCCCAACGCCCGGGCTTCATCGCGATGTTGCCGCAGTCCACGATCCGCACGGACCGTCCCGCGAACAGGTCTCCGCCGAAATCGAAATCATAGTGCGTCTGGTACCACGGCACGTAGCGCATGGATTGCTCGCGCAGGGCGGCCGGCGCACGGCTCTGCGCGGCCGCGGTCTGGAGGTCGTAGGGCACTCCGTACGGCACCCCGATGATCGCAACATCCGTATCGAGTGCGCTCAGGTCCGTGCACCGCGGCACGTCGAGAAACGTCGGGTGATCCCGGGGGACCGGCGTGAGCACCGTTGTCATGGCCGGTGCACTTCTCTCCCGCGCCCGACCGCCCCTGGACCCCGGCCGCGACCGCCGGCTGATCACCGCGTCAACCATCAAGCCGCCGGCGGCAGGTGGCGCCTGAAGAATGCCGCGATGCGCCGGTCGTATACGTCCATTCCGATGCGGCGTGTCCGGGCGTGTCCGGCTGCCCCGATCACCCAGAGGTCTTTGGGTTCGCCGCACGCGCGGTGGAGCGCGCGCGCGTCCTCGACGGCGGTCAGGCGGTCGCGGCGCCCATGGATGATCAGGACCGGGCGCGGTGCGATCGAGGCGATGGCTTCGATCGGAGCCACCGAGGCAAGCCGTGTTCCGATGAGGCGCTCGCCGATCCAGGCGGCGTGGCGCCACGCCGGCGAGGCGAAGGGCCCGGCACGTCGAAGAACGCCCCGCACGGCCTTGTCGAGCCTCGCGTAGCTGCTGTCGGCGACCAGCGCCGCGATGTCGGGCGTCCGCGCGGCCGCGAAGATGACGGCCGCGGCGCCCATGGACAGACCGACCGCGCCGATCCGATGGTCACGGCCACCCTCCCGTTTCACGAAGACGACGGCGCCCACGACGTCATCGGCTTCTCGATGGCCGAATGTGATACGCGCGCCGCCGCTTTCGCCCCAACTACGGAAGTCGAATGCCAGCACCGCGAATCCGGCATCCATGAGGGCGCGGCCCAGGCCCGCCATGTCTCGCTTGTCGCCCGGCGCGCCGTGACAAAGGATGATCGTCGCGGCGGCGCCGCGGGGCGTCCCGTACCAACCGGCGAGGGGTGTCCCGTCCGCGCTGTGGAACCGGACCGGGCGCAGTCGTGGGTCCGGGATCGCGTGGCGTCGCCGAAACCGGCCGCCACGGCATGCTCGAAGCAAGGACGTGATCATGTCGCGTATCAGCACGTTACGGCACGAGGCAGACGCGTGAGCCCACGTCCGTGCGCTTCTCGGTCCCTGGGCGGGCGTCCTCGTGACACGGGGGCACTTCCCAGGACGCTACTTGGCAGCCGACACCGTGCTGCACTACATCCCGGCCGCGGTTGTCGGCGCGCTCGTACCCTCGCTGGCGGGGAGGGTGCGGCAGTGAGCGCTCGCCGCGTCCCGGACTTAGCGAGGAGCCGTCGCGGCGGACTCCCGGTGTGCCGTTTCCAGGCACGCCGCCAGGCGGCCGGCTAACGCCGGGACGTGCCGCGTCACGCACGTGAGATGGTCGCCGGGCGTCACATGCACATCCATCCGCTCGGCCACGGCACCCCATCCGAGGTCAGGCCGGGGGTCGGGGCTGTCGGCGGCGCGCATGACGGTGATGGCGCCGCCGTATCGCGCGGGGACGTATCCGAGAATGGCGGTGAAGTAGGCTTCGGCGACCCCGGGAGTCCCCCGCGCGTGGAACAGGGCGGCGAGCGTTTCACGAAGGCGTCGGCCTTTCCGCTGGACGGCCGCGGCGCGCTCGGCCCGCGGCGACGCCACGAACCACGCCACGCGGCGCCGATAGTGACCGGGCAATCGCGCGGATTCGAACATGAACCGTCGCAGCGAGGCCACGAATTGCACCTGTGCCCGGGCGTCACCACGCGTGACGAGGCCGAGACCGCGGGCGAGGATCGCGAACGCGCGCGGGGCGATGCCGGCGTGGAGCAGGGGAGCTTCCACTAAGAACAGCAGACTGATTCGCTCCCCCTGCGCGTGAAGCCGCCGGGCCATCTCGAACGCAACCTGGCCCCCGTTGCAGTACCCGCCCAGGTGATACGGCCCGTGAGGCCGGATCGCGCGCAGCGCGCGGAGGTGATCGCGCGCCATCTCCTCCACCGAGGGCGGGACAGGCGTGCCGTCGAGCCCGTGGGGGTGGAGCACCACCAGAGGTTGTTCCGGACCCAACACCTCTGCCAGCCGGTGACAGTAAAAGCCGCCGCCGGCATAATCGCCGTGCAGAAAGAACAATGGCGGCCGTGTACCGCCCGGGTGAATGACCGCGGCGGGAGACGGGAAATTCTCGCGCTCGCGTTGGAGGAGCACCTCCGCGGCGTGCCTGACCGTCGCTTCCTCAAACAGCGCGCTCAGCGGCAGCCGCTTGCCGAGTTCCCGCTCGATGGCGGCGACGAGGCGCACCGCGAGCAGCGAGTGCCCCCCGAGATCAAAGAAGTTGTCGGCAACGCCAACCGGATGGACGCCGAGGACCGCTTCCCATATCCGCGCGAGCGCATCTTCGGTGGGGGTTTCCGGGGCCACATAGCCCGGCCGCGACGCGGCGATCTCATGAGGGGGCAGGCTGCGCCGGTCCACTTTGCCGCTGGTCGTGAGCGGTAAGGACTCGAGCGGCACGACCGCCGCCGGCACCATGTACTCCGGAAGCTTGGTTCGCAGGAAGCGCCACAGGACCTCGGTGTTCGGGGCCGCTCCGTTACGCGGAACCACATAGGCCAGGAGGCGCTTCTCTCCCGCGGCGTCGTCGCGGAGGACCGCCGCCGCGTCGCGCACCTCCGGGTGTTCTCGCAGTACGGCTTCGATCTCGCCCAACTCGATTCGGAACCCGCGGAGCTTGACCTGATCGTCGAGCCGGCCGAGATATTCGAAGGTCCCGTCCGGCAACCGGCGGCCGCGATCCCCCGTTTTATAGAGGCGCGCGTCCGGGTCCGTGCTGAACGGATGCCGGATGAACCGTTCCGCGGTGAGGTCCGGACGCCCGAGATAGCCGCGGGCCAGGCCGGCGCCCCCGACATATAGTTCGCCCGGAACTCCGATCGGCGCCGGCTGGAGATGGGCGTCGAGCACGTAGGCTTCCGTATTCGCGATCGGGCGGCCGATCGGCACGAATTCGCCGGGGACGTGCGCGCCGGCCACCCAGTATGTATCGACGTTCCCCTCGGTGGGCCCGTAGAGGTTCACCACCTCGACGTCGAGGCGGCTGCGAACGCGTTCCACCAGTGCGCGCGGCAAGGCCTCTCCGGCGGAGAAGACGCGCCGCAGCGACCGGCACTCCTCGATCCCGGGCTCCTCGACCATCGCCTGCAGCAACGCGGGGACGACGTGGAGCTGGGTGACACGCTCCGCGCGAATCGTGTCGATGAGGTAGCGGCAGTCGCGATGCCCGTCGGGCCGGGCGATGACGAGCCGAGCTCCGACCAGCCACGGCGCGCACACTTCCCACACCGAGATGTCGAAGGTAAACGGCGTTTTCTGGAACACGACGTCTTGCGCGGTCAGCGGGAAGGCTGCCTGCATCCACAGCACAAAATTCGAGACCGACCGGTGGGGGATCATGACACCTTTGGGCCTGCCGGTCGATCCGGACGTGTAGACGACGTAGAACAGGTCGTCCGCGGAGGCGCCCGGCTTCGGCGGCGTCACATCCTCGCGTGCGATCGCAGCCCAGTCGGCGTCCAGACACACCGGCGCGGCCCCGGCCTCGGCGACGGCGGCCGCGAGCCCGCGGCGCGTGATGACGAGCGACAGATTGGCATCGCGTACCATGAACGCCAGGCGTTCGCGGGGGGAGGCGGGGTCGAGGGGCACGTAGGCGCCGCCGGCCTTCAGGATGCCGAGCAGGCCGACGACCATGTCGACCGACCGCTCGAGACACAGGCCGACAAGAACGTCCGGGCCGACGCCCCGCCGGCGCAGGTGATGCGCCACCTGATTGGCGCGCCGATTCAACTCTCCGTAGCGGAGGCTCTGGTGCTCGTCCCGCACCGCGACGGCATCAGGCGTCCGGGCGGCATGGGCGGTGAACAGATCCTGAAGACACGGCGGTCGCTCGTGCCTCGCAGGTGTCCCGCCGTCCGCGAGCAGCGCGCGGCGCTCCCCCTCCGTTAGTAACGGCAGATCCCCGATCGGCCGGTCGGGGTCGCCGGCGATCGCCTCCAGTAGTGTCTGGAAATGGCCGGTCATGCGGATGATCGTCTCGGCGTCGAACAGGTCGGTGCTGTAGTCCCAGCCGCAGCGCAGCCCGTGCCCGGTGTCCAGCATGAACAGGACCAGATCGGACAACCCGGTCCAACGAAAGGTGACGCCGAAGCGCAGCCTGATCCCCGAGCCTTCGAGTTGGGACGACAGCATATCGGGATCAAAGACGAGGACCACCTGACACACCGGCTGCCGGCCGCGCTCCCGCTGGAGCGCCGCGGCCACCCGGGCAAACGGAACGTCCTGGTGCGCGTACGCGCCGAGCGCGACGTCGCGGACCCGCCGGAGCAGCGTCCGAAACGAAGGATTGCCGGACACGTCCGTGTTGAGCAGAACGAGGCTCACGAACAGTCCGATCACGTCGGCGAACTCGGCGCGCTGGCGCCCGGCCGTCGGTGAGCCGACGCTGATGTGGTTTTGGCCGCTGTAGCGGTGCAGCAGCGTCTGCAGCGCCCCGAGCAGGATCATGTACAGGGTCGCGCCCTCGGACCGCCCGAGCGACTGCAGCCGCCGCACCAGATCCGGCGGCAGCGAGAACTCGCGCCATCCGCCGCGATACGTCGGAACCGGCGGCCGCGGGCGGTCGGCCGGCAGGTCCAGCGCCGCGGGCGCATCGCGCAGCCGGCTCTTCCAGTACTCCAACTGCGCGCCGGCGGCCCGGCTCTCGAGGTGCCGCCGTTGCCACGTCACGAAGTCCGCGTATTGCGCCGGCAGCGGGGGCAGCCGGGGAACGCGGCCGTCGCGAGACGCGCCGTAGAGCGCCACGAGTTCCCTCAAGAACACGGCGAGCGACCAGAGGTCCCACACGAGGTGGTGCACCGTCAACAGCAGGCGGTGCTCGTCCCTCAACCGCAGGAGGGAGGCCCGGAGCAGCGGTCCGTGTTCCAAATCGAAGGGTCTCTGCGCGTACCCGGCCTCCACGCGCGCGGCCGCCGTGTCCCGCTCGGCGTCGGGGAGGCTCGAGAGATCGATCAGCGGGACGGACACCCAGAGATCCGGAGCGATGACCTGCACGGGCGCACCGTCGACCACCGCGACGCTGGTGCGGAGCGCGTCGTGCCGCCGAATAATCTCGTTGATGCTGCGCTCGAGCGCGCTCCGGTCCACCGGCCCGGAGATGCTGAGGACGCACGGGACGTTGTAGGTGGACGTTTCGGGTTGCAGCTGTTCCTGGAACCACATGCCTTCCTGCGATGCGGAAAGCGGAATGCGGGACGGCGTTCGCCGCAGCCATTCCAGAATCTCGCCCTTGTGGACCGCGAGTTCGGTCCGGAGTTCCTCGGTTAACACGCCCTGCGGGGCCCGGCAGCGCAGTTGTCCATCCTCACCCCACAGGCGGGCTCCGCGTTCCACGAGTTGGGCGATTACCTCGGCGGGATTCACAATCTGATCTCTTCCAACTCCAGGGGCCGGTTCGCGGCCGATTCGCTCTGCTCCACACGTGCGTCGCGGGTCAGCTCCGTCGCCAGTTGGGCCAGAGTCGCGCCGCCGAGCAGCATCATGATGGGTATATCGCGACCGAGCTCGCCCTGAATCCAGGTCCGCAACTCGATGGCCATCAGAGAATCGAGACCCAGCATGACCAACGGCTGCGCGGCGTCGAGCTTGGCTCCCGACAACCCCATGATCTTCGAGATCCGAGCGCGCAGATGGGATTCGATTAGGGTGTGCCGCCGCTCCGGCGCAGCCGCCGACAGTTGGGAGAGGAGGGAGGCGCGGTCCGCGGCCGCCGCGTCCGGCGCCGTCCGGCCGTCGCCGGCGAATTCGGCGAAACGCGGAGACGTCGCGATGGGGTACCCGCGCCGGAATTGCGCCCAGTCGTGAGGGAAAATCCCGATTTCCGCCGGCGCGCCCGGCAGGGCGGTCTCCAGCGCCGCCAACGCATCCACCGCCGGGACCGGCGCGACAACCGCGGCCCGTTCGACGGCCCGGCCCACTTCGTCGTGCTCGGCAAGATATCCGACGTCTGCGATCGCGCCCCAGTCGACCGCGGTGGCGGCCCGGCCGGCGGCCCGGCGATGCCAGGCCAGCGCGGTGAGGAAGGCGTTGGCCGCCGCGTAGTTGCCCTGGACGGGATGGCCGTGCACGACCGCGACGGACGAGTACAGCAGATACAGGTCCAGCGGCGCCTGCGCGGTGAGCCGGTGCAGGTTCCACGCGCCGAGCATCTTGGGCGCCAACACGCTCATGAAGCGGTCCGCGTCCATCCGGAGGAGCGCCCCGTCGTCGAGGACCATGGCGGCGTGCACCACCCCGCGGAGCGGGGGGAGCGACCGCCCGATCTCGCCCAGCAGGTCTGCGAGTTCGCCTTCGCGCGTGACGTCCGCCCGGAACACCTCGACCGTGACGCCCGCGTGCCGCAGGCGCCGGACGGCGGCCTGCGAAGCGGCGGACGCCGCGCCCCGCCGGCCGACGAGCGCCAGGTGACGCGCGCCGCGCGCCGCCATCCACTCGGCGGTGACGAGGCCAAACCCCCCGAGCCCGCCGGTGATCAGGTACGTGGCGTCCGCGCGGAACAGCTCTTCGGGCGCTACCCACACCCGCGGCGCTTCCTCGGCCTTCACGTCGATCACGATCTTGCCGATGTGCCGCGTCTTGGCGAAGTGGCGAAACGCCTCGGCCGTGTGCGCGATCGGGAACACCCGATGCGGCAGGGGACCGATCGCACCGGCCTCCACGCGGCGCACCATCTCGTCCAATATGGCGCCCACGAGCGCGGGACGTTCGGCCCGAAGCTGCGACACGTCCAGCGCGGCATACGAGAGATTCTTCTCAAACACCCGAAGCCCGACGCGGTGCCCGGCCAGGATGTCGGTCTTGCTGATGTCGACGAAGCGCCCGCCGGGCCGCAGGACCGCGAGTCCACGCTCGATGGCCTCGCCCGCGAGCGAATTCAGGATGACGTCGACGCCCTCGCCGCGCGTGCGCCGCATCACCTCGTCGGCGAACTCGAGCGAGCGCGAATCCATGACGTGCTCGACGCCGAGGCGCCGTAGGAATTCGCGCTTCTCAGGACTGCCCGCGGTCGCGAACACCTCCGCGCCCAGCCGCCGCGCGATTTGGATGGCGGCCAGGCCCACGCCGCCGGTCGCGGCGTGAATCAGCACGCGTTCGCCGCGGGCCAGGCGGCCGAGATGTTCCAATCCGTAGCAGGCGGTCACAAACGCGACGGGCAGCGTCGCCGCATCGGCAAAGCTCACGCCGGCCGGCTTGCGGACGACGAGCGCCGCGGGCGTCGTGATGAACGCGCCGAGACATCCGGGCGCGAGTGCCATGACGTGATCGCCGACCCGGAAGCGCTCCACGCCGTCGCCAACGGCGCTGATCCTGCCCGCGCATTCCAGCCCCAACAGCATTCGCTCCGCCGGGATGACCGCGAGCGCCGTGAGCACGTCTTTGAAGTTGAGCGCGGCGGCGAAGACCTCGATCTCCACCTCGGCGGTGCCGGGCGCGCGCCGCGGCGCCGTCTCCAACCGCACGTTTTCGAGCGTGCCCCGTGCCGGCAGCGCCGCACGGAAGCCGTCGCGATGCGGCCGGCGCACCGTCCTGAGACGGCCGGCCGGCAGCCGGTCGAGCCTCGGAACCCACCGCGCCCGTCCCCGCAGCGCGATCTCGCGCTCGGCCGTGGCCGATACCAGCTCCGCGCACAGCGCCTCCACGTCAGCGCCGTCGCGCTCCGCGCTCATGTCCACGAGCATGCACTGAAATTCGGGGTGCTCGTTTTGGATGACGCGGCCAAGGCCCCAGAGCGGCGACTGCCCCACGGCCCGCGTTTCCAGTTGGCTGCCGCCCGTCGCCAGCCACAGCCGCGGAGTCCACCGCGCGCCGTCCAACGCCTGAACCAGATGGAGTACCGAGACAACGCCGAGGGCCTGACTCTGCGCGAGCGCAGCAGACGAAAGGGTGTCGGATGACGGGATGTCGAGGCTCCAGAGGTGCAGCACTTGGCCCGAGGCAGCCTGCCCGGTCCCGAGCGCGTCCAGCACGCGCCGCATGTCCTCCGCGCAGCCCGGCCTCACCTCAAACCGGTCCGCGGCGGGCCGCGCGAACGCCTCTGCGTGGTCCACAAGCACGCAGCTCGCGCCGCGCTGCCGAAGCCACTGCGCCACACGCGCCGCGATATTCTGCCGGTCGGCGAAGATGAGCCAGGTTCGTGCTTCTCGCGGGAGTTCTGCCGGCACCGCGGGCGGCGAGGGCGCCTCGAGCGGTCCTCGCGCCACGATCGCCGCCGGGCGTCCGTCCTGACCGGTGCCCGCGACAACCTCGACGTCCGCGAAGCCCGCCTGGGCCAACACCTGGCGGATGCCGGCGGCGGATCCCGAGTCCCTGCACGGCCAGTAGCCGGGAAGCGCTCCGAATGCAACATCCGACCACCGGCGCGTCCGGCCCAGCCTCGGGTCCGCCAGCACGAGAAGGCCGCCGGAGGCCAACAACGCCCCGAGGCGCCGAACGGTGGGCAGCAGTCCGTCCGCCACGCACCGGAAACTCGAGAGCAACACGAGGTCGAACGCATGGGGCGTGAAGCCCTGGCCGGCCGGATCATGTGCGAGATCCAACCGCCGGTACTCGACGAACGGATAGTCCGCGAAGCGCTGTTCCGCGTGCGCCAGCAACGACGGCGACACGTCGCTCAGTACATATTGCGCGCGGCCGGCGGGGACCCCCGGCAGCACGTGGGCTGCCGTTCCTCCCAGCCCGCCGCCGGCTTCCAAGATACGCAAAGCCCCCCAGGAGGGCAGCGAATCCAGGACGCCGTCGACGATGCGCCGTACCCGCTCGTTGCTGTTGCGGTACGTTGGCGAATCCTGGTAGTACCACTCCACGGTTGCGAAGTCGCCGTCCGGAACAAGGAGCTGCTCGGGGTCGATCTCGTCCCGGAGGACACGCGCCAGCCTGTCGCCGGTGCTTCGGAGCAGCCCGAGTTCGGCATACCCGGCGGGCCACTCGCGAAGCAGCGTTTGCCACGCACGCTGCAGAGATGCGCCGTCCTCTCCGGCCGGAACCCGCTGCACAATCCAGCGGTCATCACCGCGGCGGTCCAGCAGGCCGTCCTCGTCGAGAACGGAGAGGCACCGCGCGAGAAGGCGTTCACGCCGCGGCGGAACGCCCAACGCCTCCGCCGCCTGGGCCAGGGAGATGTCATCCCCGGTGCGCCACGGCCATCCGAGCTGCGCAAAGGCGCGCACCACGTAGGCACCGGCCAGCCGGTCGAGCCCGGATTCGAACCCGTCGTACTCGGCGTCCGCGCCCACCGCCGGGGACGCCGCCGCGCCGCGGACATGCGCCGCCAGTTGCGAAGGCGCCGGCAGCTCATGCGCCGTCTGGCCTGGTGCATCGCCCGGACGCGGCTCAAGGCGCCAACGCGGTTCGTACAGCCAGTCGGCGTGCTGATCGCGCCGCCCGGTCCCCTCCAGGTACCTGCTTTCCACACCGTCGAGCGCCAGCACGACGTTGCCGGCCTCGTCGCACAGGACGAGGTCGGCGGTTCGCGCGCGCCCGTCCCGCTTCACCATGCGGGCGTACGCCCACAACGGCGATGCGGCGCGGCCGAACAAGCGGGCACGGCGGATGCGGATGGGCAGGTACAGGCCGTCCATGTCGCGCTCGTGCTGCCCAATCACGATGGCAGGCATCAGTTGAACACAGGCGTCGACGAGCGCCGGGTGGAGCAGGTAGGCGTGCCATTCGGCCTGCACCGGCTCGGGCGCCTCGATTCGCGCCAGTGCTTCCTCTGCGCCCACCCAGAGTTGCCGCACGGTCCGGAACCGCGGCCCGAGCGTTTGGCCGGCCCGTTCTTTCTCGGAAAGGAACGCGTCAATGGGGATCTCGCTACGGCACCGGGACCGAATGGGGTCGAGCGGAAGCGGCGGCGGCACGTCATCACGCCCGACCGGCGGCGGCAGTCGAAGAGCGGCGTGGAGAATCCACGGCGATTCCCCGCCGGCCGCACGGCTGTAGATCTCGAAACTTCCATCCGCCGGCGTGTAGAGCGACTGCACCGCGCGCGCGGCGCCGCCTTCAGGAAACGCCATCGGCTGACGAATTTCCAATCCTTCCAACGTGTACGGCGGCGTCTCAAACAGCGCGCGGGCCGCCGCGAGACCCATCTCAACATACCCGGCGCCGGGGTAGACCGCCGTGCCCTGAACACGATGGTCGGCGACAAGCGGGAGGCGACGCGGGTCCGTCTTGGTCTCCCACGACGGACGCGCGGTGTTCTGACGCCGGCCCAGGAGGGGATGATCGTCCTGGCCCAGCCGCTCCCGGCGCGAGGCATCCGATTCGAGCCAGAACCGCCGCCGTTGCCACGGATAGCGCGGGAAGCGGACGAAGCGGCCGCCGCGATACAGACGGTTCCACTGAACGGGATGGCCCCGCGCATACAAGGCGCCCAACGTTCCCCACATCACCGCCTTCTCTTCATCGTGGCGGCGGAGCGAGGGTAGCGCGGCGCCTTCTTGGCCGGCCGCCGCGAGGCATTCGGCGATCGAACCCGCGAGCACCGGGTGCGGACTCACCTCGACGAAGAGGCGGTATCCCTCGTCGATCATGGTCCGCATCGCCTCGGCGAAGCGGACGGGCTGCCGCATGTTGCGCCACCAGTAGCTGTTCCCGAGTTCTTCGCCGCCGGCGCGTTGACCGGTGACGGTGGAAAACAGCGGAAGGGACGCCGTCCGCGGGCGGAGGGATTGCAACACGTCTTCAAGTTCCCCGCGCAGGGGATCCAAATAGTGGCTGTGAGCGGGGCTCGGGATCTTCAAAAACCGGCAGAAGATTCCCTTCGCCTCACACGACGCGGCGATCTGCTCCAGGGCCCGCGTTTCCCCGCTGAGGGTCGCGGCGTGCGGACTGTTGAGCGCGGCCACCGAGACGCGCCCCGGCCATTGAGTCGCCTCGCGCCCCGCCTCCTCGGGCGACAGTCCGACCGCAAGCATCCCGCCGATCCCGGCGGTACGTTGCTGGAGCCGGCTGCGATGGCAGATGACGCGGACCGCGTCTTCGAGGCTCAAGGCCCCGGCCAAATGCGCCGCCGCTACTTCTCCGGTGCTGTGGCCGACCACCGCGTCGGGTACGAGGCCCCATGAGCGCCACAACGCGGCGAGGGCGATTTGGATGCCAAACATCGCCGGCTGCGCGACCGAACTGTCGTCCAGGCGCGAAGAGGCCTCGCCGGCCGTCAACGCTTCGAGCAGCGACCAGCCGGCTTCGCGCCGGATCGCGGCCTCGCAGCGCGCGACCGCGTCCTTGAAGGCGGGCTCGTCCGCGAGCAACTGCCGGCCCATGCCCCACCACTGCGGACCCATCCCCGAGCAGACGAAGGCGATTTTCGTTCGCTCGCTCGGTACGCGGCGGCCCACGACCAGACCGGCGTGCTCCTGGCCGGCCAGAAACGTGTCGAGAAGTTCCTGCGCTTCGTCACACGAGTGCGCGGTGAGCGCGAGCCGGTAGTCGTGATGACTGCGCCGCACGCCGAGGCTGTAAGCGAGATCCTCGAGTTCAGCCGGCGCAGGGAGGGTGCCGATCAGGTCCCGGCATGCCTGGGCAAACGCGCGAAGGGCCTCGGCACTGCGCGCGGACAGGGGCAGCAGGTAGGGCCCGGAGGAGGACGGCACGGACGCGGGCACGAGCGACGTGCGTTCGCGGTCAGTCGTCCCGGCCGCGCGGGGTTCCGCTGGTACCTCGGACGGGGCTTCCTCCAGGACAACGTGAGCGTTGGCTCCCCCGAAGCCAAAGGCGCTGACGCCGGCGATCGCAGGGCCGGGGCCCGCCGGAAACGGCTCCAACTGAACCGGCACGCGGAAGGGCAGCCGGTCGAACGGGATCTGCGGATTCAGGCGCTCCAAAAGAGGCTGGGGAGGCACCAAGCGGTGCCGCAGACACAAGGCGGCCTTGATCAGGCCGACAATGCCCGCCGCCGAACTGAGATGTCCCACGTTGGCCTTCGCCGATCCGAGCAAGCACACGTTGCCCGGACGGCGGCCCGCGCCGAGCGCCTGTCCGAGGGCCTCCACTTCGATCGGGTCACCGACGGGCGTCCCGGTGCCGTGCGCTTCCACGTAGCCGACGCGGTCGACCGGCACGCCGGCCCGCCGGTAGACATCACGCAGCAGCGCCGCCTGCGCATCGGCGCTCGGCAGCATGATCCCGCTCTTGTGCCCGTCGGTGTTGATGCCGCTGCCGCGGACGACGGCATAAATGGGGTTGCCGTCCGCGAGCGCGTCGCGCAGACGCTTGAGGACGACGACGCCCACGCCTTCCGCGCGGCCAAACCCGTCGGCGCGCGCATCGAACGTCTTGCAGCGGCCGTCCGCGGCGAGCATGTGCGCTTTGGTGTAGCCGATGGAGAAATGCGGTCGGATGAGCACGCTCGCGCCGCCCGCAATGGCCAGCGAACACTCGTCCTGCCGGAGGCTCTGACAGGCAAGATGCACCGCGGTCAACGCGGAGGCGCAGGCCGTGTCGACCGCCATGCTCGGCCCGCGGAAGTCGAACACGTACGAGACGCGGTTGGCGGCGAGGCTCAACGCCACGCCTGAATTGGTGTAGGCGTGAATCAGGTCGACGTCGTGAATCGTGACGCCCTCGTAGTCGCTGCGCGAGATGCCGATGAACACGCCGGTCTGGGTTCCCGCCAGCCGCTCGGCGACCTCGCCGGCATCTTCCAGCGCCTCCCACGCTGTCTCCAGCAGCAGACGGTGCTGCGGGTCGATGCCGGGGGCCTCGCGGGGCGAGATGCCGAAAAACTCGGCATCCATTTGGTCGATGTGATCGAGGAAGCCGCCCCGGCGCATGTTCATCGTGCCGGGCTTGTCCGCGTCGGGATCGTAAAACGTCAGCGGGTTCCAGCGATCGGGCGGAATTTCACCGGCGGCCACGCGCGCATCGCAGAGAAATCTCCAAAATGATTCGGGATCGTTCAGGCCGGACGGCAAACGGCAGCCGATACCAATGATGGCGAGGGGTTCCTGATGGAGGCTGTGGCTCGAATGGGTCATCCCGTCCCCCCAGGGCGGCAGTACGCTATGGCCGGCGATTTGGCCCGACCCGTTTGCGCGTCCGCGCGCAGATCCAGCCCAGAAGCGCAACTTCCTTTGTTCGGTTTTCAGTGTGGCGGAAGCCTTTGATCAAAGGAAGAGAGAATTCCATCAAAATGATAGAGTTGCCTATCCGCGGCCGCTCCGTGAGGCCGTAAGCAGCCATAGTGGCTGCGAGCTCGCCGGAGCGTCAAACGTGTGTTTGGGGGGAACCCGCGGCTCGACTTACCGGTGGAAGGCCGATTTCGGGCAACCTCTCGGCGTGGTGCGCGACGCTCGCTGCAAACTCGTCAAGATCCAAGTTCTCTGCCGCAGCGAGGGCGGAAGCAGTTCGTAGGCCGCGTGGAGTTGCTCGAGTTTCCGACTCATGTGAGTGCTGGGCCAGTCTGTCGGCCGCCCGGCGGTCGAGGAGGCATCGTCGGATACACGACGGAGAGACCGATACGTTGCGACGAAGACCGAAGTCACAGAATCCATGACCGATCCCCTCCCATTTGCTACGACGGCGATCACCAGTGCTGCCGGCCGTGCCGGGGACCCTTTCGCTCCCCAACCCCGGCTCGGGGACCATTATGGGCGGGGCGAATGGCGGCTGACATCCGTATAAAAACGGAGGGGGGTCCCTACACCGACGGAGCTCAAACGGACCCTCACGTCCGGGGTCGACCTTCGGCGCTCAATGGCTGGTTCGAGTAGCCCCACCATGCAGTGAGACGCGCGCGCTGCGGCTGGAGGTGATAGCCGAGGCCGTCCACGGTGCCGAGTGCGGTCAGCTGGACGTCCGCCGCGGTCGTGCGCAGACCCAGGTGTTGATCTCCTCGCCGAGTCGCCGCGGTGATGCGAACCCGCAACTCGACCGCCACCTCGACGGCCGGGTAGTCCCCGCGGAACCTCGGAGCGACCCGAACGGATCGGACCTCCTCGATCGCGACCGTGGGTTCGCTGAAAACCAGCGGGACCGCCTCTGAGATTTCCAGACTCTTGCTGATATACTGCTCGATGTCACGACGCTCGCGAACGAGGGCGGCGACGACAAGAGCATAGACGGCGGCACGGCGCATATAGACGCCTTGGTCACGATGCCAAGGCTTCCTGCCGAACAAAGAGCGGTTACGCGGACGTAACAGACAAGGGCTCCAGCGATGCGCCGGACCAGTAGCCGGTTCGCATCACGACAGGGCAGGGCGGGGCCATTCCGCGCCCAGCGCCTCGGTGAGCGCGGCGTACGCGTTGTAGACGCGCTCGTCGGCCGCGCTCGTTCGCCGCGTCCGCTTCACGAATACCACTAGCGCACCCCCATTCTCCAGCAGTGCCGATGGTCGCGCGTGGGCGTCCATAAGGAGATTCTTTTGCGACCGCTCCCCACAAGTTCATGGGACACCCAGGTAGGTCAATGGTTATCGTGGCCGCCGTACCGTGAGAAGTACCCTGATATATATGTTAATCGGTCTCGAGCTCCAGATGGTATACTAGTGGTGGCCCTGGGACATCGTCGGATTTTGTGGCGCTGGTTTTCGTCATTCCCCCCGGCTGACAGACTGGAACAACATCAAACGAGGCACTGCTCTTCACACTCTTCTCAGGGAGAGGAAAACGCATGCGCCAGAGACCCATTGAGGCACTTCTAGAACGGATTGGCGGCCGGTTTGAAATGGTGAATGCTGTAGCCGCCCGGGCTGAGCAACTAGTCGCGGGGGACATACCGGCAATTGAGACCAGTACGCGCAACCCCGTCCTCGTCGCGATGGAAGAACTTGCGTTGGGGAAGTTCCACATCGTCCGCAAACGCCCGACGGAGGGTCAACCAATCGGGGCATTGTCGGAAAGCACCGTGTCTGATAACCAGGTTGGCGGGGAGAAACGCCTTTCCGTCAGCGTAGTATCAGTGGCGTAAAATCGGTCGTGCAAGTGCGCTTACTTCGTTCTGATCAACACCTCCGATCCCGTCGATGGGCCTACCCTTCGCCGATGAGGTAGGCCGTCGTCTCGACGGCCTTCACCGGTTGAGTGGGCTTTCCCGCGGAGTCTACCCCAGGATGATTTTCAGCAGGCTGTTGAGTTGGTTCACTCGGGACGTGGGCGTCGATCTCGGAACGGCCAACACGCTGGTGTACGTGCGGCGTGAGGGCATCGTGCTGCGGGAGCCGTCGGTGGTCGCGCGGCGCGTCGGCGGCGGGGAAGTGCTGGCCGTCGGCGACCAGGCGAAGAAGATGATCGGCCGCACGCCGAGCGACATCGTGGCGACCCGGCCATTGCGCGACGGCGTCATCGCGGACTTTGACACGACGGTCGCCATGCTCACGTACTTCATTCGTAACGGTCTGCGTGGCCGTCGCTTTCTTCGACCACGTGTGATCGTCGGGATTCCCAGCGGTGCGACCGAGGTGGAAAAGCGCGCGGTCATCGACGCAACGCTCCAGGCGGGCGCGCGCGAGGCCTATCTCATCGAAGAACCGATGGCCGCCGCGATCGGCGCCGGGCTGCCCGTCTCTGAACCGGTCGGCAGCATGATGGTGGACATCGGCGGGGGCACGACGGAGGTAGCGGTGATCGCGCTCGGCGGCACCGTCACGTCGCGCAGCATTCGCATCGCCGGCGACGAGATGGACGAGGCCATCATCCAATACTCGCGCAAGGCCTACAATCTGCTCATCGGCGAGCGCACCGCCGAAGACATCAAGATCAAAATCGGGTCGGCCTACCCGCAGAAGGACGAGCAGTCGATCGAAGTGCGGGGCCGCGACCTCGTCTCGGGCCTGCCCCGGACCGTTCGGATGACGAGCACCGAAATTCGGGAAGCCATGGCCGAACCGATCGCGGCGATCGTTGAGGCGGTCAAGATGACGCTCGAGCGCACGCCGCCCGAACTGGCCGCCGACATTGTCGACCGCGGCATCATCATGGCGGGCGGCGGTTCGCTGCTGCGCGGGCTCGACCGGCTGCTCGCCGAGGAGACCGGGATGCCGGTGATGCTCACGGAAGATCCGCTGAGCAGCGTCGTGCTCGGGACCGGCCGGGCGCTCGAAGAAATCGAGACCCTCAAGAAGGTGCTCATCACGCGCAAGAAGAGCTAGAGTGGGCTGTGCTGCTTGACGCTCGCCTATTTCCGCTGGGTTACGCGCGCGAAGAAAGCGATTGTAAGGGAGACGCGTCGGGGCTAGGCTAATTTCGAGATCTTCGGCGACGTCTGGGTTCTTTGGTCGCCGGATGATAGGCGCAGAATCGCAAGCAGACTGATGAGCAGCCCGGCGAGGGCCACGCCCTCGGCTGCGACCAAGACCGCCGTTGATGGAATGAGCGCCCGCAATACGGCTGAAAGCGGTCGCCTATTGAGGCCGCGAGTTTCCCGCGCAACGTCGAGCGATGCGACGACGGGGACCGCGTCTAGCAAGTTCAGGATCGCAAACAGCCGGTGAATCGCCGGAGATGGGCCGGCCACGACGAAACGGCCGGGGTGCTCGCGAGCGGCGCTCTCCAAGACACGGATACCGGCACCGTCCAAGAAATGCACACGGCGCATGTCGACTATGAGGCGTCGGTTCGGGCGGTAGCCGTCCGCGATCGCCGTCGCCAACATTGACGCGCTGGACAGGTCCACGTCACCCTCGACGTGGAGCACGGTCGCCTCGGCCTCGGCGTCCATCGAAAAATGCGTGTAGTCGCGGCCGGTCACTTCTCCCCCGCCCTGATGCTCGGCTGCGCTACTACCATCCGCGGGGTGCCTCTCCCCGCTCAGACAACCGGTAGCTCACTACTCGATATGTGCCGTACGGAAGTATAGCGTGACGAGACCTGACAGTGTTGCGAGAGTCCCAAGCACGTCGGACTCCTCCGGAGAGCCGGCGTGCTTGTCGACAGCAAGCGGGGCTTGATTGGTGGGCCGTGCAGGACTCGAACCTGCAACCTTGGGATTAAGAGTCCCCTGCACTGCCAGTTGTGCTAACGGCCCCGGGGTCATTCTAACAAAGAGGTCCGGAGATTGGAAAGAGCCGAGGACAGTTTGACGCAATTCCACAGCACGCCGTAAAATCGAAGCGCACCACGGAATCGAAATGCACGCTTTTGGTTGCGGGCGTGGCGGAATCCGGCAGACGCACCAGGCTTAGGACCTGGTGGGCCGAGAGGCTCGTGGGGGTTCAAATCCCTCCGCCCGCACCAGTCACGAGCGCCGCGGTTACCAGGAGAGTTCGGGTGCTGCGCGATCGCCGGGCGATTACCGCGGAACGACCCCACACCAATCCATGATCATGCGCGCGAGAACTTTCGTCGACTGAATCACACTTTCGAGGTCGGTCCATTCGTCGACCCCGTGGTTGTTGTCGCCGCGGTGGCCGAAACAGACCCCCGGAAAGCCGAAGTAATGCGGGAACCGCGAGTCGACGCCGGAGGTGCGGCTGAACGTCTCGATGGAGTGGCCCAGCACGGCGCGTCCCGCCTCCTGCAGCGTCGTAATGAAAGGATCGCGCTGGTCCTCCTGCCACGGTTCCGCGTCCCACCCGAACCACTCAATCACCGGCGGATGGTCTCGCATCCATGGATCGTCCGCCACCGCCGCGCGGCATGTGCGTTCGATTTCCGCGCGGACGTCGTCGCGCGTCTCGCCCGGCAGGTAGCCGGCGCGCGCCTCGATCTCGGCCCACCCCGCGACGGTCGACGGCCAGTCTCCGGACCGCACCGAGCCGACGCTGAGGTGACACGCGCGGCCGCGTGAACCATCGGCGAACGGCGAGCCCTGGTGCCGGCGGGCGCGCTCCTCATCGAGCCGGCTGAGCGCGAGCAGAATCGGCGCCGCCTTGACGGCCGCGTTGACCCCGAGGTGCGCGTTCCCGGCGTGCGCGGTCTTGCCGGTCACCTTGACGCGGAAGTACATGATCCCGCCGTTGCCGATCCGGATCCGGTGGCCGCACGGCTCGGTGGCGATGAAGGCGTCCGCCCGGTAGCCCGCGACGAGCAGGGCGAGGACGCCGCCGCCTCCGCCCGCTTCTTCTTCGATGGTCGACTGCAGTTGCACGGTTCCGCGCGGCAGAAGCCCCGCGTCCAGGATCGTCCGGAGCGCGTAGATGTTGCTGATGAGGCCCGCTTTCATATCGTTCGCGCCCCGGCCGTAGAGGCGGCCGTCCACGATGGTCGGCGTCCAGGGGCCGTAGGTCCACTGCGACTCAGGTTCCGCCGAAACGACGTCCATGTGCCCGTTCAGGATGAGAGTGCGGGCCCGAGAGCCTTCGGAGGCGCCCGGCAGTACTCCCACGACGTTCGGCCGGCCCTCGTACGCGGCCGGGTCGGCCCGCCACCCGCAGTACGCGCGGTGATCTTTGATCGCCTGGAATTCGACCGGAACGATATGAGTCTCGAGGCCGAGGCGGCGGTAGCGCTCCGCGATCCACTCCTGGCCCGGTCCCTCGTGGCCGACGACGGTCGGAATGCGGACGAGCGCCATCACATCTTCGATGAGCGCGTCGCGCAGCGCGTCGGCGCGTGCCATGACCTCGGCCGTCTGATCCTTGACGTGCTCCATCGTGCCGCTCTTACGCGGCCGCGTGGGCGATTCCTTGCGCCGGTGGACGGGCGGCGGTCGTTTTGCCGGCCGCCACCCCGGGGAAATTCTTAATGTCCTCGTACCGTCACCACAGAACGCGAGGTGTCTGTCGTGCCCGAACCTCCTCGGAACGGCCTGCTGTCCCGCTGGCCCATCCTCAAACAACTCATGGCGCGCGATCCCACCGCGCTGGGCGAGACGGCGTGGTCGGATCGCAGCCGCGCGCTGGCTCCGCGCACCGCCTCGGCGGATCGCGTGGTGCGCTCGGTGTGCCCGTACTGCGCGGTCGGCTGCGGCCAGCTCGTCTACGTCAAGAACGAGAAGATCACCGACATCGAGGGCGACCCGGATTCGCCGATTTCCGAAGGCTGCTTGTGCCCGAAGGGCGCCGCGACGTTTCAGCTGGTGACCGGTGCGCATCGCCTCCATCAGGTGCTGTACCGGTGGCCCTACGGCACGGCGTGGGAGACGCTGCCGCTCGATGTGGCGATGGACATGATCGCGGAGCGGGTTCGCCGCGCGCGCGACGCCACATGGGAAGAGGCGGACGGCGACGGGAATCCGCTCCGCCGCACCATGGCAATCGCGCACCTCGGGGGCGCGACCCTCGACAACGAGGAGAACTCCTGATCAAGAAGCTGTTCACCGCCCTCGGCGTCGTTCAAATCAACAATCAAGCCCGGATATGACACTCCTCGACGGTCCCCGGTCTGGGGATCTCATTCGGCCGCGGCGGCGCGACGACGTTTCAGCAGGATCTCCAGCACGCCGACTGCATCGTCATCGAAGGCTCGAACATGGCGGAATGCCATCCTGTGGGATTCCGTTGGGTCATGGCGGCCAAGGCTCGCGGCGCGACGATCATCCACGTCGACCCGCGGTTCTCGCGCACGAGTGCCGTGGCGGACATCCACGTCCCGATCCGCGCCGGCAGCGACATCGCGTTTCTCGGCGGCCTCATCACCTACGTCATCGGACACGAGCGCTACTTCAAAGAGTACGTGGTGAACTACACCAACGCGGGCGCGATCATCCGCGACGAATTCCGGGATACGGAGGATCTCGACGGCCTGTTCAGCGGCTGGAACGCCGAGGAGGGCCGGTACGGTTTGGAAATGGATGGTGCCGCTGTATTTCTATGCCGGCGGCGCGGCGGGAGCGTCGTGCGTCCTGGGCGCCGCGGCGCAGGCGGTCGCGCGGCGGCCGATGGCAGGCCTCGTCACGCGCGCACGCTGGCTCGGGGTCGCGGGCGCCGCGGCCGGAACGGGCTCCTAATCGCCGACTTGGGCCGGCCGGAGCGGTTCCTGAACATGCTGCGGGTCTTCCGGCCGACCTCTCCCATGAGCGTGGGGTCATGGGTCCTCAGCGCGATGGGCGCGTGCGTCGGGCCGGCGACGCTGCTGAGCCGCGCCGCCGGCCCGCTCGGCACCGCCGGGGATGTCGCGGCCTACGGCGCGGCGCTCGCCGGCCCTCCGCTCAGCGGGTACACCGCCGTGCTGCTGGCCAACACCGCCGTGCCGGTCTGGCAGGAAGCGCGCCGGTCGATGCCGTGGCTCTTCATGGCGTCGGCGGTCACAAGCGCCGCGGCCCTGCTGGAACTGCTGCCGGCCACCGAAGAGGAGCACACCGCCCTCGAGCGCTTCCATAAAATAGGGTCGCTCGCGGAACTGGCCGCGATGGCGGCGGTCGAAACGGAGATCTCGAGGGTGCCCCGGGTCGCCCGGCCGCTCCGGGAAGGGGCCCTGGCCGGCGGCCTGTGGCGGGGCGCGATGGTGTGCGCGGCCGCCGGTTTGATGTTGTCGATTCTGCCCGCCCGGTCACGCCGCACCCGTCTGGCCTCAAGCCTGTTCGCCACCGCGTCGGCCGTGACGGTTCGGTTCGCCATCTTTCTGCTCGGCAAGGCCTCGGCGCGCGATCCGCGTGCGACGTTCCATCATCAACGGGCGGGGCACGGCGGCGCCGAAGTCACGACTCCGGCGGTCGCCGGCGACGGTCGCCGGGCGTCTGCGCGCACGGACGCCCGGCATGAAACGTTGGGGTCCGGACGCCCCTGACCGGCGCCAAGCACTCAAGGAGCAACTGAGGCGGCGGAAGACGGCAGCGTCCCCGCCGTTTCACGGTTGGCGGCCGGGACCGGCAGGCGCGCGCGATGCGCGGCGTGAACCCCTCCCTCGTGCCCGCGGACTCACCGCGGGCCGCCATGAGATTTGGCCCGGCGCCGGGGAAGCCCAATGCGAAGGTACAGGCGCCGAGCGCGGGGGCAGGCCGATGAAGTCCAAGGCCGCGGTGCTGTTTGAAGCGGGACGCAAGCTCGAAATCCACGACGTCGAGGTGCGGCCGCCGAAGGCCGGCGAGGTCCTGGTGCGGATGGCCGCCGCGGGGGTCTGTCACAGCGACCTTCACGTGATGACGGGGCATCTCTACGCGCCGCTGCCCGCGGTGCTGGGTCACGAAGGATCCGGCGTGGTGGAGGAGACCGGTTCAGGAGTCACGTCGCTGCGGCCGGGCGATCATGTGATTCCACTCTGGCGCCTCAGCTGCGGGGAGTGCGAGTACTGCACGGGAGGCCGGCCGGCGTTGTGCGCGTCCGGCACGGCCGTTCGGATGACCGGACACCTGCCGGACGGAAGCACACGCTTTGCGCTTGGGGACACGGAACTGAAGCACTTCGCCGGTGTCTCCAGTTTCTCGCAGTACTCCGTGATTCCAGAGCGGGCGCTGCTCAAGATCCCTCAGGACCTCCCGCTCGACCGCGCCGCGCTCTTCGGCTGCGCGGTGATTACGGGCGTGGGCGCCGTCGTCAACGCCGCGCGGGTGCGGCCCGGGTCGAGTGTGGCCGTGTTCGGCGCCGGCGGTATCGGGCTCAACGCGATCCAGGGCGCCCGGCTCGCGGGCGCGGTCACCATCATCGCCGTGGACGTGCTGGGGCGCAAGCTTGAATACGCGCGCCAGTTCGGCGCGACGCACACCGTGGACGCGTCCGCCGAAGATCCGGTGGCCGGGATCCGGTCGCTGACGGGCGGGCGAGGCGTCGACTACGCGTTCGAGGCGATCGGCGTGCCGGCGGTGATGCGGCAGGCCTACGATTCGCTCGCGAAGCGGGGCGTCGCCGTCATTGTGGGCGTGACGCCGATGACGGCGGAGGTCGCCGTTCCCATCATGTCCCTCGTCTTCGAGGAGCGCGTCCTGACCGGGTCGGTGTACGGGTCGAGCCGTCCCCGGGTCGACATTCCCAACTTGATCGCGCTCTACCGCGCCGGCCGGCTCCAGCTGGACGAACTGCTGACCCGTACCTATCCGTTCGAGGAAATCAACACCGCGTACGAGGCGTTGGAGCGCGGTGAGGTGGCGCGCAGTGTCGTCACGTTCTAATCCCGCCGGCGCGTGACCGCGTTTGCCGGGCCACGCGCCCGTTCGACCCGGACGCTGTCTTGACCGAACCGGCGGCGGATCAGTATACTGCGTCGAGGATCACGGCGCCTCGACGAGCCCTCTCGGTCGGGGCGCCGGTTGTTGGGAGGCGTTGTTGACGGCATGAAGGTGGAAACGCGCAACGAGGCGGCGAGCCGCGTCGTGCTCGAGATCGACGTTGCCGAGGACGTGGTCGCCCGCGCGATGGATCAAGCGTACGCGCAGCTGGTCCGCCGCGTGCAGGTGCCGGGCTTCCGGCGCGGCAAAGCGCCGCGGCCGGTCTTTGAACGTCACGTCGGCACGGAGACGCTGCGCGAAGAGGCACTCCGGCGTCTCGTCCCCGAGCAGTATTCCGAAGCTGTCGAGCAGACCGGCGTCTCGCCGATTACGCGCCCGTCGATCGAAATTAAAGACGGCGCGGACGGCAAGGGCCTTCACCTCACCGCGACCGTGGACGTTTATCCGGCGATCACGCTGCCCGACTATCGCGCCATTCGCATCACCGCCGAGCACACGCCGGTGTCGGACGAGGACGTGGACCGCGCGATCGAAGACATCCGCGACCGGCACGGGCGGCTGACCAGTGTGGCGGAACCGGCCCGCCGCGGCGACTTCGTGCTCCTCGCGGTCGTGTCCGCGCCCGAGGGGCACGAGCGCCTGCAGCCCGGGCGCGAGCTGCTGGCCGAGGTGGGAGGCGGCCTGCTGCCCGAACCCGTCGAGGCGGCGCTCGAAGGAGCGTCCGCGGGTGACGAACGGAGTGCCGATCTTCCCGGTGCGGCCCAGCCGGTCGTGGTGCGCGTCACGGATGTGCGCCGCAAGGAACTCCCGCCCCTCGACGACGCGTTTGCGCGCACGGTCTCGGATCGGCCCACCCTCGAGGCGCTGCGGGACGGGCTGCGCGAGAAATTGCAGGCCGAGCGCACGGCTGAAGAGGCCCGGGCGCTGCGCGAGCGCGTGCTCGACGCCGTGCTGGCGCAGACGGCCTTCGACGTCCCCGAGAGCCTCGTCGCACACGAGGTCGAGCACATCCTTGAGGACCTCGCCGACCGCCTCCGCAGCCGCGGGCTCACCCTGGAATCGTATGCGCGCGCGCTCAACAAAGATGAGGCGGCGCTGCGCTCGGACGCGCGTGAGGGGGCGCTGCGCCGCGTGCGCAGCCGCCTCTTACTCGAGACCGTCGCGGAACGCGAAGCGCTGAGTGTCTCAGAGGAGGAGATGCGCGCCGAGGTCGAGAACCTCGCTGCGGAATTGAAACAGGACGTCGCGAAGGTGCGGGCTTGGCTGGCCGAAGGCGGCCGGCAAGAGGGCCTGCGGGAGACCCTGCTGCGGCGCAAAGCGATGGCGTTTCTGGTCGACGCGGTTTCGGGAGCGGGAACCGGCGGATCGCCGCCGGCGGCGGCTCCGGAGCCGCCCCCACCGAATACCCCGTGAGACGGTTCGAACGGAGGCTCGTGGAATCCATGGCGTACGTCCCCATGGTAGTGGAGCAGACCGCGCGCGGCGAGCGGGCGTACGACATCTACTCGCGTCTGCTCAAAGAGCGCCTCATCTTCATCGGCGGCCCGATCGAAGATGAGATGGCCAACCTGATCATCGCGCAGTTGCTGTATTTGGACTACGAAGACCCGGAGAAGGAGGTCCAGCTCTACGTGAACAGCCCGGGCGGGTCCGCGACGGCCGGGCTGGCCATTTACGACACGATGCAGTACATGCACTGCCCCGTCTCGACCATCTGCGTGGGCCTCGCCGCCAGCGCGGGGGCGATCATTCTCGCCGGGGGAACCAAAGGCCGCCGGTTCGCGCTCCCGTATTCACGGATGATGATCCACCAGCCGTGGGGTGGCGCGCAGGGCTCGGTCGCGGATATCAACATCCAAACCAAGGAGTTTCTCGCGATCCGCCAAATCTTGGACGAAATCCTGGCCAAGCACACGACGCAGCCGCTGGAGCGGATTGAAAAGGACACGGACCGGAATTTTTGGATGAGCGCGAACGAGGCCAGGGAGTACGGGCTCGTCGATGATGTGATCCAACCCCGGCAGCCCGGCCGGCCGGGACAGCACGTGGCAGGCGGTCCGGTACTGCGATAGCGCGCGGACGAGGATCGGGGCGCGCCGGGGGAGACGCGACAGACATGTTCAAAGCGGGAGACGAGCGGGACCGCACCAAGTGTTCGTTCTGCGGCAAGACGCAGGAACAGGTCGGCACGCTCGTCGCCGGCCCGGGCGTCTACATCTGCGACGAGTGCATCGAGCTCTGCAACGAGATCATCGAGGAGAAACTCGCGGGCCCGCAGCCGGCAGCGAAGCCGCGGGCGATTCCGAAACCGCACGAAATTTACCAGACGCTCTGCCAGTATGTGATCGGCCAGGAGCGCGCGAAGAAGGCGCTCTCCGTCGCGGTCTACAACCACTACAAGCGGATCTCGTCGCACTCCAAGCGCAGCGGCGAAGTCGAACTGGCGAAGAGCAACATTCTCCTGATCGGCCCGACCGGCTGCGGCAAGACCCTCCTCGCGCAGACCCTCGCCCGCATCCTCGACGTGCCGTTCGCGATCGCGGACGCGACCTCGCTGACCGAGGCCGGCTACGTCGGGGAGGACGTCGAGAACATCCTGCTGCGGCTCATTCAGGCGGCGGACTACGACGTCAAGCGCGCCGAGCGTGGCATCGTCTACATCGACGAGGTCGACAAGATCGCGCGGAAGTCGGAAAACCCGTCGATCACCCGCGACGTGTCCGGCGAAGGCGTGCAGCAGGCGCTGCTCAAGATCCTCGAGGGGACCACGGCCAACGTCCCCCCGCAGGGCGGGCGCAAGCATCCCCACCAGGAGTTCATCCAGATCGACACCACGAACATTCTGTTCGTCTGCGGCGGCGCGTTTGACGGCCTCGACCGGATCATCGAATCGCGCATCCGGGTGGCCAGCATCGGCTTCGGCGCGGAAATTCAACCCAAGCGGGAACACCGCATGGGCGCGCTGCTCGCGCAGGTGATGCCGCAGGATCTGCTGCGGTACGGGCTCATCCCTGAGTTCATCGGCCGCCTCCCGGTGGTCACGCCGCTCGAGCCGCTCACCGAGGCGGACCTCGTCACGATCCTGGTGGAGCCGCGCAACGCGCTCGTGCGGCAGTACCAGAAGATCCTCGAGATGGACGGCGTCGAGCTCGTGGTCGCCGACGACGCGCTCCGCGCGATCGCCCGCCAGGCGATGATCCGCAATACCGGGGCGCGCGGGCTGCGCACGATCATCGAGGAGATCATGCTGGACATCATGTACGACATCCCCGAGCGCGGCGACATCAAGCGCTGCGTGATCACCCGGGAGACGGTGGACAAGCGGGTGGAGCCGATACTGCTCACCGCGGCCGACCTCAAGAGGCTGGCAAAGGAGAAACCGGCCTGAGAAGCCCGAGGCCGCACAAGTCAATATTTGCTCGACCGGGACGGAGCCTCACGGCTCCGTCTCCGTTTTTGGGGCCCGGCAGCCGCGCGCCGCCCCTTGGGGCCGAAGGCCTCCGGCAGCTCGCGAGGCAGCGGCCGGGGTCAGCGGGACCGGCCGCCGGCGGGGAATCGTCACCTCCGTGCTGTGCGTATACATATATGGATAGTGGGGCATAGTAGGGCAGGGGATCGGGCAGGCCCCTGACGGGACTCGCCGGGAGGCATTCATGGCCGAGCATACGCCGGAGCATAAACCAGAGCAGAAACCCGAGAAGATTCAAGCCACGACGCAGGCGTCCAAGGCGCCGGAGCCGGTGACGTACCCGAGCGTCCTGCCGCTGCTGCCGCTGAAGGGGACCGTCGTTCTCCCCGGCATGGTGGTGCCGCTGGGGGTCGGCCGCCCGAAGTCGCTGGCGGCGCTGGAGGCCGCGCTGCCCGCCGAGCGGATGATCCTGCTCGTGGCGCAGCGCAAAGACGACGAGGAACAGCCGGAGGCCGACGGCCTGTACCCGGTCGGCACGATCTGCCGCATCCTTCAAGTCGGCAAGCAGCCTGACGGGACGGTCCAGGTCGTCGTCGAGGGCCTCGTGCGCGGCGCGATCGCGGAGTTCGTCCAGACGTCGCCGTTCTTCCAGGTGCGCGCGGACACGCGGCCAGATCCGACCGACAAGCCGCTCGAGATCGAGGCGCTGATGCGCGGCGTGAGCTCGCAGTTCGAGCGCTACGCCCGCCTGTCGCGGTCGGTCCCGCCGGAGGCGTTCATGCTGGTCATGTCCACCGAGGAGCCGGGGCGCCTCGCGGACCTCGTCGCGCAGCATCTGCAGACGCGCGTCGACACGCGCCAGCGGCTGCTCGAGGCGGCGCCGCGCGAGCGGCTCGAGATTCTTAGCGGGACGCTGACCAAGGAAATCAACATCCTCGAACTGGAGCGCAAGATCCAGAACCGCGTGCGCAAGCAGATGGAAAAGAGCCAGCGCGAGTACTTCCTCAAAGAGCAGATGAAGGCGATCCAGCAGGAGCTGGGCGAGAAGGACGAACGCACCGCGGAAGTGGACGAGTACCGCAAGAAGATCGAAGAAGCGAAGCTCCCCGAGAAGGTTAAAGAGAAGGCGATCGAGGAGCTCGGCCGGCTGGAGAAGATGCCGCCCATGGTGGCGGAGGCGGTGGTCGTCCGCACGTACCTCGACTGGATCCTGGCGCTGCCGTGGAACGCGAAGACCGACGACCGGCTCGACACAAAGGCCGCGCGGAGCATCCTGGACGAGGATCACTACGGGCTCGACAAGGCCAAGGACCGCGTCGTCGAATACCTCGCCGTCCGCAAACTGGCCCCGGAATCCAAGGCGCCCATTCTGTGCTTCGTCGGACCGCCCGGCACCGGCAAGACGAGCCTCGGCAAGTCGATCGCGCGGGCGCTCGGCCGGAAGTTCGTGCGGGTGTCGCTCGGCGGCGTGCGCGATGAGGCGGAGATCCGCGGGCACCGCCGCACGTACGTGGGCGCGCTCCCGGGCCGGATCCTGCAGGGCATGCGCACGGCCGGCAGCCGCAACCCGGTATTCATGCTGGACGAGATCGATAAGCTCGGCATGGACTTCCGCGGCGATCCGTCCGCGGCGCTCCTCGAGGCGCTCGACCCCGAGCAGAACAACGCGTTCAGCGACCACTATCTGGAGCTGCCGTTCGATCTGCGCGAGGTCATGTTCATCACGACGGCCAACATCCTTGACACGGTGCCGCCGGCGCTGCGCGACCGGCTCGAGGTGATCCGCTTCTCCGGCTACATCGAGGAGGAGAAGCACCACATCGCGACCCAGTTCCTGCTGCCGAAGCAGCTGAAGGAGAACGGCCTGCGGCCCGATCAGGTCACGTTTACGGACGACGCGCTCCGGCACGTCATTCGCGAGTACACCCGCGAGGCCGGCGTCCGCAACCTGGAGCGGGAAGTGGCGACGATCTGCCGCAAGATCGCGCGGGAGGTCGCCGAGGAGACCGTCACGGCCGAGAAGGTCACGGTGCAGAACGTCCACAAGTTCCTGGGGCCGCCGAAGTTCCGCTACGGCAGCGCGGGGCTGGAAGACGAAATCGGCGCCGCGACGGGGCTCGTGTACACCGAGCAGGGCGGCGACATCATCACGGTTGAAGCCTCGTTGCTCCGCGGCGACGGGAAACTGACGCTCACGGGCCAGCTCGGCGATGTGATGAAGGAGTCCGCGCAGGCGGCGCTGAGCTACATCCGCGCGCGCGCCCGGCGGCTCGGCGTCGACGACGGGTTCGCGTCACGCCACGACATGCACATCCACGTGCCGGCCGGGGCCGTTCCGAAGGACGGGCCGTCCGCCGGGATCACCATGGCGGTGGCGCTCGCCTCGGCGGTGACCGGGCGTCCCGTGCGCAAAGACGTCGCGATGACCGGCGAGATCACCCTTCGCGGCAAGGTGCTGCCGATCGGCGGGGTCAAGGAAAAGGTCATCGCCGCGCACCGCGCCGGGATGAAGATCATCGTGCTGCCGAAGGAGAACGAGAAGGATCTGTACGAGATCCCGAACAACGTGCGCAAGAAGCTGCGCTTCGCGCTCGTCGAGCACATGGATCAGGTGCTGGACGAAGCGCTGGGTGAAGGCGTGGGTCTGCCCGCGCTGACACCGCCTCCGGTCGGCGTGCGCCGTCCGCCGTCGCAGCCCTCGATTCAGGCTTAGGCCGGACCGCGGCCGGGCATACGGAGGGGCGGGGATGTCCCGCCCCTCCCACGTTTCTGCCGTCCCGTTCTGCCGTCCATCCTCACACAAACTTCCGGGTAACCTGCCGCGACCTTGCGTCCGGAAGCCAGTCGCCGCGAAACTCCCGGAGACCTCCGTACAGATACGGACGGGCCTCCGTATTGATACGGATACTTGTGCTTAACCGGGTGTCACACAATAGGCGTGGGGGCGCGGGGGCTCGACGAGGGGAGGATTCCCGCTTGTGATCGTCTCTGACGTCATGACGCCGGCGCCGGTGTATCTCTCGGCCCGCGATACGGTGGCCGCGGCGGCCGGCGTGTTTCGCGCCCACCGGCTGCCCGTCCTTCCCGTGCTCGACGCCGGCAGCCTTGCCGGCGTGGTGACTCCCGTCGACCTGCTCGCACAGGACGCCCGCTGCCCGCTCGCGGATGTCATGACCCGCGGCGTGGTGCCGGCGACACCGGATCTGCCGCTCCTCCAGGCCCACGTCCTGTTCGTGTCGCAGCAGCGCGATGTGCTGCCCGTTTTGGACGGCGCCCGCCCCGCGGGCTACGTCTCGCTCACGGCGGTCCTCCGCGCCGTGAGTCAGGCCACCGATCCGCTCACGGGTCTGCCGTGGGCGACCGGACTTCGCATGTGGGCAGCCGACACCCTCACGCGCGGTCACGAAATTTCGGTGGTCTTCGTCGATCTCGACAATTTTCGCGAAGTCAACCGCGCGTTCGGCTACGTAGCCGGCGACGGCGTTCTGCGGATGATCGCGGACATGCTCCAGCGGAGCATCGATCCGAGGACGGATGTGCTGTGCCGCTACGGGAGCGACAAGTTCGCGATCGCGACATCGCGCACCGGCGAGGCCGTGGGCACACTGGCGAGCCGCCTCGGCGACGCGGTGACGATCCCGGTCGCCGGGGCGGACCCGCTGACCGCCAGCGTCGGGTATGCGGGCGGCCGACGGCGCCGGGTCCGCGCACCCGGCCATGCCGCCGCGACGGTGAGCGACCTGCTGGCGCTGGCCTGCCGCGCGTCGAGACTGGCCAAACACGCGCCGGCGCGGGAGACCGGGCGCTCCGTCGCCTCCGGGCACGACGCGCTACCCGGCGGCGCGCGCGCCAAACTGCTGGACGTGCAGCTGGATTCGGGCGCGGCCGAGTCGGTCGCGCGGGTACGGCTGCGGCTCGGGGCGCACGAAGTGGAGGGTGTGTCCTCGGCTGTTGACGTCCCACCTGTGGACGCGGCGCGGACGCTCGTGGCCGACGCCACGCTGCGGGCCGTGCACGGCATTCTGGGCGAGCCGGACGTGTACAGCGTCGAAAATGTCTTCAACTCGCTGCCGACCACGTATCCGTTGGCGATCGCGGTGTTGTCGGCACGCCCCGCGGCGGGCCGCGGGCCGGAGCGCTACGTCGGCGGCGCCACCGCACTCGACCTCCCGCGCGCGGTGTGCAAGGCCGTGCTCGACGCCATAAACCGTCCCCTCGCGCCGAGACTCGGGGCGCTGCTGGCCGCCGAGCGGCTGGCGTAAACGGCCCCACGGCCAGGTCACGAGAGGCGCCGGGTTCCCGGCTCCGCGCCATCGGGCGATAGCGCTCCTCGAGACGGGCATAATTCGAACCGGCGGGACTCTGGGCCGGGGAACGCTCGTTTCGCTCTATTGGTGCCTATGCAGCCGGCGATCATCGACGTTCGGGATCTGGCCAAGCGCTTCGGACCGATAGAAGCCGTCCGCGGCGTGACGTTCGCCGTCGCGGCCGGGGAGATCTTCGGATTTCTCGGACCGAACGGCGCCGGCAAGACGACCACCATCAAGATGCTGGCGACCCTGCTGCGGCCCACCGCGGGACGCGCCTCGCTCGCGGGCTACGACGTCGTCGCGCGGCCCGCGGACGTGCGGCGCTCGATGGGCATCGTGTTCCAGGATCCGAGCCTCGACAACCGCCTCACCGCCGAGCAAAACCTGCGCTTTCACGCCATGCTCTACGGCGTGCCGGGTTCGGAAATCGAGCCGCGGCTCGCCGAGGTCCTCGCAATGGTCGAACTGAGCGACCGGCGGCGGGCGCTCGTCGCGACGTACTCCGGCGGGATGAAGCGACGTCTGGAAATCGCCCGGGGCCTGCTGCACCGGCCGCGGGTGCTCTTCCTCGACGAGCCGACGCTCGGCCTGGACCTCCAGACCCGGAACCATATTTGGGAGTACGTCGTCGGTCTGCGCCGCCGCGAAGGCGTCACGGTGTTCATGACCACCCACTACATCGAGGAGTCCGAGCACTGCGACCGCATCGCCATCATCGACGGCGGCCGCATCGTCGCGCTCGACACGCCGGAGGCGCTTCGCCGCCAGGTCGGCGGCGACGTCATCACGATCACGTCGCCGGATCCGCAGTTGCTCGCCCGCGAGATCGGGGCGCGGTTCGGCGGCGGCGCGGTCGCCCGCGCCTCGGACGGGCAGGTGATCGTGGAGCAGGAGCGGGGGGCGGAGTTCGTGCCGCGGGTCGCGGCGGCGTTTCCCTCGCTCGTCACCGCGGTGACCGTCAAACGGCCGACGCTCGACGACGTGTTTCTCAAACTCACGGGGCACGCGATCCGCGAGGAATCGGCCTCCGCGGCCGACCAGCTCCGGACAATGGCCCGGGCCTGGGGCCGGCGATGATCGGCACGGCGGCCCGGTCGCCCGGCGGCGTGCCGGGCGCGGCGCCGGCGCGGCTGCCGCACGAGATTCGGGCGGCCTACGCGATCTGGCTGCGGGAACTCACCCGATTTGTTTCCGAGCGCGCCCGCATCGCCGGCGCGCTTGGACAGCCGCTGATTTATCTCGCGATCATGGGCACCGGGTTCGGCGCGACCTTCCGCTCCGCCGCGGTGCCGCGCGGCTTCAGTTACCTCCAGTTCATGTATCCGGGCGTGCTCGGGATGACGGTGCTGTTCACCGCGATGTTTTCCGCCATCTCGATCATCTGGGACCGCGAGTTCGGATTTCTGAAGGAAATCCTCGTCGCCCCGGTGGCGCGGGCCAGCATCGTGGCCGGGAAGGTCGCCGGAGGCGCGACCGTGGCGACGCTGCAGGGTGTGCTGCTGCTCCTTCTCGCGCCGCTCGTCGGCGTTCACCTCGGCGCCGCGCAGGTCGCGGGGATCGCCCTCGCCATGCTCCTGGTCGCCGCCTCGCTCACGAGTCTCGGCCTTGTCATCGCCTCACGCATGGCGACGATGGAAGGCTTCCAGGTCGTGATGAACTTCCTCGTGCTGCCGCTGTGGCTGCTCTCGGGCGCCTTCTTTCCGCTGCGGGGACTGCCCCTGTGGATGACGGTGCTGACGCGAATCGATCCCCTGACCTACGCGGTGGACGCGCTGCGCGGCATGGTGTACGGCGCCTCGCCGCTCGCCCGCGCGCTCGTGGTCCATCCGTACCGTTTGAACATCGGGATCATAGTGCTGTTTCTCGCGGTGATGCTGACCGCGGCCATTGCCACGTTCCGCTCGCGGGAGGATTGACGTTGGTTCCGCGGTGACCCTAGACACGGCGATTTCACGACACGGAGGGCCGTGGTGTCTGATCAATATCCCCTCGCGATATCGATCACGTTGGCCAGCGGTTCGCCGGTGATGTAGCGTCGAATATTGTCCGCAAAAACCGACGCGATCCGTTCGAAAAACTTCGGCGTGATCCCGGATACATGCGGGGTGATGATTACCTGCGGGAAGTCGTACAAGGGATGGTCGCCCGGGAGCGGCTCGGCGTCGAACACATCCAGGCCCGCGCCGGCGATCCAGCCCTCCCGCAGCGCCCGGATGAGCGCGGGCTCCTGTACGATGGGGCCGCGCGACACATTGATGAAGAACGCGCTCGGTTTCATCAAGCGGAACTCCCGCTCGCCCAAGCGGCCCCGGGTCTTCGGAGTGAGCGGCAAGAGCGCGACGACAAAGTCGGCCTCCCGTAGCAAGTCCTCCGTGCGGTCGGGCGGAAGCACTTCGTCGACGTGCGGCACCGGCGCCGGCGTGCGCTTCGTTCCGATGACCCGCAGGCCGAACGCCGCGGCGCGCGCGGCGAGCGGTTTGCCGATCTGCCCGAGTCCGAGAATGCCGAGAACTTTGCCGGCCACATCCTCGCCGATGCCCGCGGGCCGGTCCCACTCGCGGTTCACCTGGCGCCGGATGTCGACGTGCAGCCGGCGGGCGAACGCAAGAATCAGAGCCATGACGTGACCCGGCAGGGCGACGTGCGCGCCGACCGTCCTCGTCAGCATCACGCGTCCGTCGCGTATCCCCGGAAGTCCGACGAATTGATCGACGCCCGCGGTAAACGCGTGAATCCAGTCGAGTCGCGCGCCGCGTTCGAGGACGCCGGCCGGCACCGACCACCCCGCGGCGACTTCGGCTTCGGGCGCCTGCGCGACGGCGTCCTCGCGCGTGGGCGGCATCAGAATCCGCGCGCCGGGGGCCGCGGATTGGGCCGAACTGCGGAAGTGTTCCCGCGCCGCCGCGGGAACGTATGCGTCGATGATCAACATGATGGAAAGATCCGACGAATTGCGCGGTCTCACCGCCCGGGTACGGCCGCCCCCGCGCGCGACGGTTCGGCCAGCGCCCGCCGGCCCGCGAGCACCGCGCCGTATGGTCCGGTCTCCACGATGACACCGTTCCGAAGCACGATCGCAAGGCCGGACAGCGGCGAGATGCGGTCGCCCGGCAGCAGGACGCCGGCAAGATTCAGCGGATCGGCCGCGGAGATCACGACGTCGACGGTCTCGTCGGGCTCGCGCCGCACCGCCCGCAGCGCCTCGACGGCGCCCGGCAGCGCGTACTGCTCGCCGGCGACGCCCGCGACGAATCGCCCGCCGCGCACTTGACCCTGCGCTTCCCACCGGCGGTAGAGGTCGAGCAGCCGGCGCCACGGCGGCACGGCCCGCTCACGCGCGAGCAGATCTCGAAACACGATCCCGTAGCGGCGAAGCAGCTGGCGCGCGACAATCGCGTCCCGCTCCTCCGGCGCGAGCGCGGCATCGCCCGGCCGCCACACGGCCCACCGGCCGGCCGGCAGCACCCGGCGTGGCGGCCGGCTGCCCTGCGGACGCGGCCCGTTGATGTGTAGGAAGCGGCGGCGCCGGTTCGTGTCGCTCCGGTCGATCAATTGGCGCAACCCGGCGAACCCGTCACCGCTGACGAGGCCCCGTGCGACGAGTTCCCACAGCGCGGACTCGGTCTCCGCGGGCAGACGGCCGGTGCCGCGCGCGATGTCACCGAGGAAGGACGCCCCCCGCTCGGAGAGGTGGCGGAAGACATCCGCGGCGGCCCCGCGGAGCGACGCGCCCGCATCTTCCCCGCCGTCCGCGGCGACAAAGGCTCCGAGATCGTCGCGCAGGAGTAGCGCGATGGGGGCGGACCGTGACATGGCCGCCGAGCCACGGCGCACCGGCCCGCTCCCGCGGCCGTGTCTTGATCGGTTCCCGCCGGCCCGACCGGATCCGGCGCCGCCCGAACCGGCGCCGTCTGCGGCCTCGGCGCGCTCCACGGTCAGGCGCCCCCACGTGATGAGCCCGTTCAAGCACAGGACGTTGAGATCGTCAGGATTGTACAGCCGGATCCGTCCGGACAACACGTGCTCGTCCCAGGCGGGCGCGGGGACTTCCAGTCCCTGTAGCATGCCGACGATCTCCGCGACACCGTCGCGCCCGTGCAATTGCGTTCCGGGCTGAAGGTGCTGCCATCGCAGGAGGAAGCGCATGAAGACGGCCGGCGCGACCGCGTCGATTTCCCGTCGCAGCCGCCCGAGGGTGAGCCGGTGGATCCGCGCGAGCAACCGGCGGTCGCACCACTCCTCCTCGTGGGTGCCCGGGGTGAACCGGCCCCGTAGGACGGCGCCGCCGCCTTCGAGGGCCGCGAGGGCGGACTCGACACTCCCCCGCGACAACCCGAGCCGCGTCGCCAGACCGGCGGCCGTAAACGGCCCGACGCACTGCACCCACCCATGCACAATCAGCTGCGCGGCTTCGGATGGCTCCGGGCCGGACCCGGCACTCCGCGGCACGGGAGGCGGCGCCGGCTCCCATCGGACGTCTCCCAGCGCGCGGGCGACCTCACCGGTGCGGTCGGTTGCGACGTACGCGCGGCGTTCCCGTCCCTCCGCGTCCTGCCAGACCGCGATCACGGTCCGCCGCTCCGCGACGAGGGCGTGCGCCGGCGCGTCCCACGCGGCGGCCTCTTCGAGCGGCAGCAGGCGTACGGTGAGCAGGAAGTCGTGCAGATCATCCGCGCCGCGCACATCCGGCCACGCCTGCGCCGCCACGTCCGCGATGGCGGTCGCGTCCAGCACGCCGGGTCCGTCCGCGGCGGCGCGGTCGACGTGGCGCAGCGCAACCGCCCGGGCGCGGCGTTCCTCGAGCGGCGCGTCGTCGAGGAACGCGTAGGGATTCGCATTCAGAATCTCGTGCGACATCGGCGACGGTGCGGGCGTCTCCACCGCGGCGGCGCGGATCAGGCCCCGCTCCAGATCGGCGAGGACCGAGGCCAGGCCGGCCGTGTCCATCGCTTCGTCGAGACAGTTGCCGATCGTCTCGTTGACGAGCGGATGGTCCGGCGGGATGATCGGTCCGGCGTGATTGTCCTGGCAGGCCACCTGACCGGGAAAGACGGCGGCGAGGAGATCTTCCGCGCGCATGCGCTGGATCGGCATCGGCACGCGGCGGCCGCCTTGATACCGCGGCACGGCCAGCGACCGCGCCGCGTTCCAGCGCCACCGGGTGGTGAAGAGCGGCGAGGCCAGCACCGCCTGGATGATGTCGTCGCGCAGCGTCGCCGGCCGCACAAAATGGAACACCGACTCCAGCGGAAAACTGTGCTGGGGTCCGAGCGACAGGACGATGCCGTCGTCGGTGGCCGCCGCCTGCAGCTCGAAATCGAACGTCAGGCAGAACCGCTTGCGCAGCGCGAAGCCCCAGGCGCGGTTGATCCGTGCCCCGAACGGCGTGTGCAGGATCAGCTGCATGCCCCCGGCTTCGTCGAAGAACCGTTCCGCGACGATCCAGTCCTGGGTCGGCACACCGCCCAGGGCGGCGCGCGTCTCGGCAAGGTACTGGACCGCCTGGGCGGCGCCCTCGAGGTCGAGGCCCGTTTCGGCGGCGAGCCACTGCCGGGCGGCGTCCGTGTCCTCGAGCCGGTCGGCGATGCCGCGGCGCAGCGCGGACACCGCGGCCGACAACTCCCGGCTGCGGCCCGGTGATTCGCCGAGCCAGAACGGCACCGAGGGCGGCGCGCCGTGCGCGTCCTCCACGCGCACGCGCCCGGATTCCACGCGGCGAATCCGCCACGACGTGTTGCCGAGGAGAAACACATCGCCCGTCATGCTTTCGATCGCGAAGTCTTCGTTGACCCGGCCGACCAGCACGCCTTCCGGATCATGGATGACGTCGTAGTCGGCCGTGTCCGGGATCGCGCCGCCCGAGGTGATCGCGGCGAGCCGGGCGCCCCGCCGGCCGCGGACCGTGCCGCGCGTGGCGTCGCGGTGCAGGTACGCCGCGGCGCGTCCCCACCGGCGTGCGACGCCTTCCGCGAGCATTTCGACGACCTGATCGAACTCAGGCCGGGTGAGCCCGCGGTAGGCGTGCGCGCGGCGGACGAGCGCGTACAACTCGTCCTCCGCGATTTCTTCCGCGGCGGCCGCGGCGACAAGCTGCTGGGCGAGCACGTCGAGCGGCTTCTCCGGGAGCACGACCGTGTCCAGGTCTCCGGCCCGCGCGGCGCGCACCGCCGCGGCGCACTGCAGCAGTTCGTCGCGGGTGAACGGCAACAGGATCCCGCGGGAGACGCCGCCGACCGTGTGGCCGGCGCGGCCGACCCGCTGGAGCAGGACCGCGATCGACGACGGCGCGCCGAGATGGCAGACGAGATCGACGTGTCCGATGTCGATGCCCAGTTCGAGCGACGCCGTGGCCACGACGACGCGCAGTTCCCCGGTTTTGAGCCGCCGTTCCGCGTCGAGCCGGAGGCGCCGGGAGAGACTGCCGTGGTGGGCGGCCACCTGCGTCTCGCCGAGCCGCTGCCCGAGTTGGTGGGCGACCCGCTCGGCCAGACGCCGCGTGTTGACGAACACGAGCGTCGTCCGGTGCTGCCGCGCGAGGGCCGCAAGCCGGTCGTAGATCGCGTCGCGCACGTCATTGGCGACGATCGGTCCGCGAGGCGGCCCCGGCACCTCGATGGACAGATCCCACGGCCGGCGGTGTCCGACGTCGACGATGGCGCAGGCTCCGTCTCCGCCGGCGCCGGTGAGGAGGCGCGCGATCTCCTCGACCGGCTTCTGCGTCGCGCTCAAGCCGATCCGCTGCAGCCTGCGGCCGGCCAGACGGTCGAGGCGCTCGAGCGAGAACGTCAGGTGCGCGCCGCGCTTGTCCTGCGCCACCGCATGGATTTCGTCCACGATGACCGTGCGTGCGTGCTTGAGGTACGCGCGGCTGCCGTCGGCGGTCAGCAGGATGTACAGCGACTCCGGCGTGGTGATGAGGATGTGCGGCGGCCGGCGGCTCATTCGCGCCCGCTCGGCCGCCGGGGTGTCGCCGGAGCGCACGGCAAGACGGATCTCCGGCAGGTCGACGCCGGCGGCGGCCGCGCGCTCGCGGATCTCTGCCAGCGGTCCGATGAGGTTGGCGTGGACGTCGTTGCCGAGCGCTTTGAGCGGCGAGACGTACACGACCGCCGTTTCATCCGGCAGCACCGGCGGGCCGCCGGCCCCCGGCGGGGTGCGGCCGTCGAGACCGCGCACCAGGAGCGCGTTGACGGCCCACAAGAATCCCGCCAGCGTCTTTCCGGATCCGGTGGGCGCCGCGATCAGCGTGTCCCGGCCCGACGCGATCGCGGGCCAGCCGCCCGCCTGCGCCGGCGTGGGGGCGCCGAAGCGTTCCGCGAACCATTCCGCGACGATCGGGTGAAATCGGTCGAACGCCATGGGAATCTCGGCCTATGTTCGCGCGAGGCCGTCGCGGCCCTTCGCGTCCGCTGCCCGCCGGCCCATCCTGTCAGCAAAATTCGAGCGAGACGGTCGCGGGGCACCGTCCCGGTTCATGGCCGGTCGCGCTTGTCCCGTTCGCAATCCGTTATCCAAAAATGTTGCGTTGGGGGAGGAGAAACCGAACCTGTACGTCAGCACGCGTACACACCTCTCGGGCAACACCGCCACGGACACGCCGGACCGCACCCGGGACACCGCGACCGCGCGGCCGCCGTGCCGTTCCAGAACCGTTCCGCCGTTTCGAAGCAGGAAGTGCCGGCCGTTCTTCGACGACCACCACTCCACGATATCACGAATATCGTCGCGCCCGTTAGGTCACTGGCCGAACATTTCGTCCGTCGCGGTCGGGAACAGGGCGGCCTCAACGCGTCCCTGTTCAGCCAACCGGCAACGCCACCAAGTCATAAGGAGATATTATTCTTTCTGGCCCCGGCGGTAGCAATTATCTCATCGCTGAATTAGTCGGCCAAGAAGAAAACGTCGATTAAACCCAGTCTTAGAGCAAGTCTTAGAGCGCGTTCATCAATTTTGTCCCGTCGGGACTGCCCAAGCCTGTACACGGATCCCAGCCGGGCCCCGCTTGGTAGTCGCCGTTCGTGCCCTGCGTGATGTCGTGGAACGCCCCTTGGCCCGCCAGCCGGTACAACACGGGGTTCAAGTGTCCCACAGGCTTACCCTTACGCTGATTGATGAGGGCGCACAGTGCGGCCCAGAGTGGAGCGACCGCGCTGGTCCCGCCAATCACGGTCGACACCCCGTCCACGAGAACCGCGTACCCGGTGGTCGGGGAGGCGTCGCCCGCCACGTCGGGTATTCCGCGGCCCTTGAAGCCCGCCGTCGGCGAAGGCGGCACGCCGGCATTCGCCTGCCACGACGGCAACGGAAATTGCTGGCTGATACCGCCGCCCGTTGCACCGTCGCCGGGGTCGTTCCACACCACCTCACTCATGATGTCCGTGCCCGATGACGACAGCCGTGTCCCTCCACACCCGAGCGCGAAGGGGCTCGAGGCCGGGAAATCGACGTGGGGGCGGCCGTCCTGAACGCCGTCGCTCGCTCCGCTGTCTCCTGCCGCGCAGCATACGGTCACGCCGACCGCGGCCGCTTCCTGAAACGCCTGATCCATGGCCGTCATGGCCTGGGCCGTCCAGTCCACCTCGGGCGCGCCCCAACTGATCGAGAGGACCGTTGGGTTGTTGGTGCTGTCATGGACGGCCGTGGTAACCGCATCAAGAAAGCCGCGGTCCGTATTGGGGGCGAAATAGACGACGATGCGCGCTCCGGGCGCGACGGCGCCCGCCACTTCAATGTCGAGGTCGACCTCCGCATCCGGGCCATCCGGACCGCTGGGGGCGTTTTGCCCGCCGTCCACCGATACGGCGACGACGTCGGGCGTCTGCAGCTTTAGTTGGCCGAAGTAGGTGTTTAGATCCGTACTCTTGTAGCCTCCCCCGAGTTCGATGATGCCGATGCACTGTCCCTGCCCTGCCGCGCCGGTGGGGAAATCATAGAGCGTCGCGAGTTGGGGCGGCGTGTAAGAAACGGGGGCTTCACGGGGAGCCACGGCGATGGCGCTGGTCCTCCCCCGGCCCTCCAAACGGCGGAAATGAGGCTTGGCCTGAGGCCGGTCGTCGAGGCCAAACACCCCCTCGACGATCCCGGTGAGCTCAGCGGGGAGAAAGATTTGGCCGGTGCGTCCACGGAAGCTGCGGCCCGCGTGCTCGTACCGCGCGAGCTCGACCCCAAAGGCGTTGGCCATGGCGGCCGCCGTACCCGCGAGGACGATGCTTCGGCGCGCGGGGCTTTCGTCAACGACGGTGAGGCCGTATTGGCGCGCGAACGCCCGAATCTTGTCCACGTCGTTGGGGTCGGCGCCATGGAGATCGCTGAGCTGCTCACGTTTGAGGTACTGACGATCCCGGGGCAACTTGGCGCCCAGCTCCTGGACGGACGGAAGACCGGTCTTGGACCGCGAGCGCAAGCGCAGGGTAATCTCCACGCGCTCGTTGGGATCCACCGGTCCCACACGAGTCCCGGGAGGCGCTTGTCTGTCGCTGTGGGGGAGCGGGACACGATCTTTACGCGATGCCATGGGGTCTCTCCTTGATGGCGCGCCGCAGCCCATCGAGCGGCAGGCGGTAGACTCAACGCGGCGCTGCGGTTGCTATCCAGGATTATATAAGGTCTCGCGGACTGACCGGCTCGCGGATCACGGAGGGTGGGTCCGGCGGGCATTCTCGCGACGCGGAATCTCGCCGTACCAAATATTGGCAGGAACGTTACCGGCGGGCGGACATTGAAGCGGCGCTTCGGACGCACTGAACCCTACGTCGAGCCGGGTTTGAGACGCAGCGGCCAGGACGGCGGGAAGATTGCCACACCACGCCGCCCTTTTACTGAACTACCTCAGAAACATATGGCCCGTCGCAAATAAGACGACGCCGAGGAGCAGCAGCAACAAGAGCATAGTCCGCTTCCTCCTTTCCTCGACAGGTCTCGCGCCGCGTTCCCGCATGTACGCGGGTTCGCATACCGTTGTGATACCGTGAACGTGCGCGACTTAAACAAGTGGAATGGGCGACTGGAACGGTGCGAGCGGGGGGACGAGGAGCAAGCGCCCGCGATCACGGCACGCTCCTCCTGCAAGTTCCTAATGAGGGCAACAACCTCGTTGACCTCATATCGCGGTCCGTCATAGGATTGACGCGGCAAAGACCGCGAATGTGACAGTAGGAGGAAACCGGATGAAGATCAAGCTGACGAGCGTGTACGTGGACGACCAGGACAAAGCGCTGCGGTTCTACACAGAGGTACTGGGCTTCGTGAAGAAGGCAGACTTCTCGCAAGGACCCTATCGCTGGCTGACCGTAGCCTCAGCCGAGGAGCCGGACGGCACCGAACTGCAGCTCGAGCGGAACGACAACCCGGCGGCCAAGGCCTTTCAGCAGGCGAAGTTTCAGCAGGGACAGCCCGCAGCGATGTTCTATACTGATGACGTCCAGCGTGACTACGAGCGGGTGAACGCGGCGGGCGGCAAATTCACGATGCCGCCGACCAAGGTAACCGGCTCCACCATCGCTATGGTGAACGACACCTGCGGCAATCTGATCCAGATCGCGCAATTGGCTCGCTACAGCGGTTAGCCGAGGCCGAGTGTTTCGGACGCGGCAACCCTAGTCAAATATGGCGGAGTTATTTCCGTGACGGTCTAAGCCTGTGATATAATATCCCAGCGTAAAAGAACGCGAGGACGGGGAGGAGTAGGTTCCCGCGGCGCCCGAGCGAGGGGAGGGGTTGGTGAGAGCTCCCCGGGCCGCCTGAACCGAACGTCGCCCCCGAGCGACGGATCACCGGCGGGGTCTTGCGCACACGTGCGCAAGTGCCGCCCCAGAATCCGACGGGTGCGCCCGAGACAGCGCGAGGAGCCGCGGACTCGTCCGCCCGGAGACACCGGCCGGATGTGCCGCGGGATGAAGGTGGTACCGCGAAGCGCCGCTTCGCCCTTTGGCGAGGCGGCGTTTACATATGTGCGGCACCCTGGGGAGGGCACGGAGATGGCGGAGAGCGCAAAGACGGTTGAGCTGCCCAAGACGTACGATCCGGCGGCGACCGAAGAGCGCTGGTACCGGACGTGGGACACGCGCGGGTATTTCCGCGCGCTGCCCGATCCGGCCATGCGCCCGTACACCATCATGATGCCGCTCCCTAATGTCACGGGCGAACTGCACATGGGCCATGCTCTCAACAACGGCGTGCAGGATTGTCTCGTCCGGTGGCAGCGCATGCGCGGCCGGATGGCCCTGTACCAGCCGGGCACGGATCACGCCAGCATCGCCGTGCACGTGGTCATGGAGCGAAGGCTGGCGCGCGAGGGCCTCACGCGTTTCACACTCGGCCGCGAGCGCTTCCTCGAAGAAACCTGGAAGTGGCGGGAGCAGATCGGCCAGACTATCCTCGGCCAGATGCGGCGCCTCCTACTCTCATGCGACTGGGAGCGCACGACCTTCACGATGGACCCGGGCTACGCGCGCGCCGTCGCGGAGTGCTTCATCCGCCTCTTCAAGAAGGGCGTGATCTACAAAGGCAAGCGGATGATCAACTGGTGCCCCAAGGACCAGACCAGTATCTCCGACCTCGAAGTCGAGTACGTCGAGGAGCAGACCGTCCTTTATCACGTCCGGTATCCCGGGGCAGACGGGAGCGCCGGCATCGTCATCGCGACGCAGCGGCCCGAGACGATCCTGGCCGATGCGGCCGTCGCCGTGCACCCCGATGACCCGCGCTACCGGGCCCTCGTCGGCACGCGCGTCATCGTCCCGATTGTCAATCGCGAGGTCCCGGTGATCGCCGACCGGCGCGTCGAGCGTGGCTTCGGTACCGGCGCGGTCAAGATCACGCCCGGGCACGATCCGCTCGATTACGAGATCGGCGTGGACCACGAACTCCCGGTGTTGATCGCCTTCGACCAACACGGGAAGATGGAGGATCTCGGCCGGCCGCGGTACCGTGGGCTCGACCGGGTGCAGGCGCGGCAGGCCGCGGTGGACGACCTGCGGTCCGCCGGCCTGCTCGTCCGCGAGGAGCCGTACGTGACCAACATCGGCCGGTGCGACCGCTGCAAGACGACGGTCGAGCCGTACATCTCCGACCAGTGGTTCTGCCGGATGAAGGACCTCGCCGCCCCGGCGATCCGCGCGGTGCGCGAGGACCGGGTGCGGTTCCATCCGGCGCGCTGGACCAAGTTCTTTCTCGACTGGATGGAGCAGATCCGGGATTGGAACATCAGCCGACAGTTGTGGTGGGGACATCAGATTCCGGTGTGGCACTGCGCGTGCGGCGAGATGATCGCATCGATCGAGCGCCCCGCGTCGTGTCCGAAGTGCGGCGGCGCGGCGCTCACGCAGGATCCCGACATCCTGGACACGTGGTTCAGTTCGGCGCTGTGGCCCATGGCCACGCTCGGCTGGCCGGACGAGACCGCCGATCTCCGCTACTTCTATCCGACGAGTACCTTGGTCACGGCGCGCGACATCATCTTCCTGTGGGTGGCGCGCATGATCATGTTCGGGCTCGAGTTCCGGGGCAAGGTCCCCTTCGCCGACGTCTACATCAACCCGACCGTGCTCAATATCGAAGGGCGGCGGATGAGCAAATCGCTGGGCACCGGTCTCGATCCCCTCGCGCTGATCGAGCGCTACGGCGCGGATTCGCTCCGGTTTGCGCTCATTAACCGCTGCACGGGGGAGCAGGATCTGCGCTTCTCCGAAAAGATGGTCGAGGACACGCGGAACTTCGCCAACAAGATCTGGAACGCCGCCCGGCTCGTGCGCCTGCACATCGAAGGCCGCGACGTGCCCGCCGCGCGGCCGCGCGACACCCGGTCGCTGCCCAACCGGTGGATCCTGGGCCGGTTCGCGCGCGCGGCGGCCGATGTGACGGGGGCGCTCGAGTCATTCGAGTTCAGTGTGGCCTGCCGGCGGCTGTACGAGTTCGTCTGGAACGAATTCTGCGACTGGTACCTCGAAATGGCGAAAGTAGACCTTCAGGCGGCGGAAGATGGGCGGGCCCCCATTGGGGAGGGGGCGGCAGGCGAGACCCGCCACGTGATGAGTTGGGTCCTGGCGCAAACGATGGCGCTGCTCCATCCCATCATGCCGGCCGTGACGGAAGAGATTTGGCAGGCGCTGCCGCACGACGGCGAGACCGTGATGCGCGCTCCGTGGCCGGACGCGCCCCGTGAATGGATGGACGAGGCGGCGGACGGAGCGATGGCGGAAGTGATGGAGATCACGAGCGCGGTGCGGGGTCTGCGCGCCGAGATGGCGCTCGCGACGCAGCCCGTGGGGGTGTCCCTCCATTTCGGGCCCGCGGACCGCGGCAGGATCGACGGCGCGCGGTTGTACCTCGCGCATCTCGCCCATCTGGATGCGGACCGGCTGCAGGTGTCCGGACTCGACGAGCATCCGCCATACGGCATTCCGTCGCCGTGCGGGACGGGACGCATTGAAATCCACGTCGACAGTCCGGATCTCCGCGCGCGGGTGCGCGACCGATTTCAAAAACAGCTCGGATCGGTCGAGCAGGAGCTGGCCGGGGTGACGAAGCGCCTTCAGGATCCGGTGTTCCGGCAAAAAGCGCCGGCCGAGACGGTCGAAGCCACCGGTACCCGGGCGAGCGAACTGCGCGCGCGCCTCGATACGCTGCGGCGCTACGTCGCCGATCTCGCACCGCGCGGAGGCGCGTGAGACACCGATGAGTCCGCTCGAATCGGACGCGCCGGCCGTCGCGGGTCTTCCCGCCGTTCCCGCGACGGCGCCGCCGGCCCGGTGGCTCGGCTATGCCCTGGCCGCCGGCGGGGTGGCGATCCTGGTCCTCTTCGGCGCGACGACGAATTTCGGCAGCGCCGCCCGGGCACTGCGGGATGTGCGGCCGTTCGTGTTCCTCCTCGCCGTCCTTGCGGTGCCGGCGCAGATCGCGGTGCGGGCGGTGCGGTGGCGGTACATGGTCCGGCGCCTCACCGATACCGTGATCACGGGGCGGTTCGCCGTCGTGTCGATTGTCTGCGGCATCGCGGCGGGCAGCATGACGCCCGGCCGCAGCTTCGAGCTGGCGAAGGCCCTTATGCTGCGCGACGCGTATGGGGTCGGTCTCAGCCCGTCGGTGTCCGCGATGCTGATCGAACGGCTCTTCGACATCGCCGGCTTCGTCGCGGGGCTGCTCATCGCGGCGATCCTGCTGCCGCGGCAGACGGTGCTGGCGAACGCGGTGCTGCCCATTCTGATCGCGGCGATCGTCGCCGGCGTGGCCCTTCTGGCGGGCGCCCCGGCGCGCGTCCAGGCCGGAGCGGCGCTCGTCCTGCGCGCGGTACCGGCGACCGGCCTTCGCGCGCGCGCGCAGAATTTCGTCGATTTGCTCTGCGGCAGCGTGGCGATCGTCCGGCGCCGGCATACCATCGGCGGGTTGCTGGCGCTGACCGCGTGCATCATCGCACTCGACTTCGCGCGGGTGGTGGCGGTCTTCGGTGCGCTGCGCGTCGCCCTGCCGCCGCAGATTCTCGTCTTCACCTACGTCGGCGCGATGATCCTCGGGATGGCGCTTCTCGTGCCCGGCGGCGTGGGGGTCACCGAGGTCTCGCAGGCGGGTCTCATCGCGGTGCTGGCGCCGCACGCCGTGGCGACGGCGGTCGCGCGGAGCGGTGTCCTAATTGACCGCATTGTGTCGTATTATGCCTTGCTGGTGGCCGGCGGCATCCTGCTCACGGCCTACCAGCGCTACCACCGCGCCATCCGCTGAACTATCATGGTGGCGGGCACGCGAACAGGGGAGGTGCTGTGATGCTGCGCCGCGGCGCTCTCGCGCTCGTGCTGGCGGCCGGTCTGTTCTTCGGCTCCCTCGCAGCCGGGTTTCTGCTGGCCGGTGTGTCGCTTCGTCACTCGGCGGGGGCTGGTCTCACCGCGGCACCATTCGTCCCCAGACCGGCCGGTCAGCTCGGCAGTCCGGTCGCGTCGCCGGGCCCGGCGACCGGCGGCACGGCGGGGCCGGATGCCCGCTCGGGAGTCGATGCGGGAAGCGCATCCGGACCAGCCTCCACCGCGGCCCCCTCCGCGGGCGCCCTCCGGCCCGCCGCGCCGGCGCTAACGCCGCCTGCCGGGGACTTTCCGCCCGCCGCGGCGGGGAATCTGTCCTCTGGAGGCGCTCCCGGCCCGGTTCGTACACCCGGTCCAGCGGCGCCCGGCGCCGTCACCGTGACGCCCGCGCCGCCAACCGGCGACACGTCGATCATCATCCCTGTAACAGCCCCCGATGCGCCGCTGCCGCCGGGTGCGACGCCGCTACCGCCGGCCGCGAGGGCGCCCGTTCCGCCCCCGATGCCGGGGCGCTTCCACGTGCAGGTCGGAGCCTTTGACGAACGGCAGAACGCCGACGCGCTCGCGATCCGGCTGCGCGCCGGCGGGTACGCGGCCACGGTCACGGACGGTCCGCCCTTCCGCGTGTGGGTCGGCGGGTACCTCGATCGCGCGACGGCGGAACGTCTCGCCGCCGGGCTCAAAGACCTCGGCCTCACGCCGGAGCTGGTCACGCAGTAGGCCCGCGGATGGCCGAAGACTTCGTTCTACAGCGCGTCGAGGGCGGCGTCGCGCTCGTCACGCTCAACCGGCCTCAGGTCCTGAACGCGCTGAGCCAGGCGCTGATGGAGCAGCTGGCCGCGACCTTGGAGGGATGCGACCGCGACGCGGCGGTGCGGTGCATTGTGCTGTGGGGCGGTCCGCGGGTGTTCGCAGCCGGCGCCGATGTGCGCGAGATGGCGGAGGCGACGACGGCCGACGTCGTCAAGTCGTACCGCTTCGAGCAGTGGATGCGGATCCGCCGGGTCGCCAAACCGATCGTCGCGGCGGTGTGCGGGTACGCGCTCGGCGGCGGCTGCGAGCTCGCGATGCTGTGCGACATCATCGTCGCGTCGGAGAGCGCGCAGTTTGGACAGCCCGAGATTCGCCTCGGGCTGATGCCCGGCGCCGGGGGCACCCAGCGGCTGACGCGCGCCGTCGGCAAGTCGCGGGCGATGGAAATGGTGCTGACCGGCCGCTCGCTCACCGCGCAGGAGGCCTACGCGGCGGGTCTCGTCTCCCGCATCATCCCGCCCGAGCTGTGTCTCGACGAGGCGATGCGCGTGGCCGCGGAGATTGCGCGGCAGGCCCCGGTCGCGATCCGGCTGGCCAAGGAGGCCGTACTGCAGGCCTATGAGACGTCGCTCGAGGCCGGCCTGGCGTTCGAGCGCCGCTCGTTCCACGCGTTGTTCAGCACGGAAGACAAGCGCGAAGGGGTGCGGGCATTTCTCGAGAAGCGCCGGCCGGACTTCCAGGGCCGGTGAGCGCGGGCGCCGTCCGTCGTACGCTGCGCCCGTCGCGCGGTCTGCCGCCCGGGCGCGACTCGCTGCGCTTGGTCGCCCGCGACATCGTCGCCTGCACCCGCTGTCCGCGCCTCCGCCGCCACTGCGCCCGTATCGCCGCCATCCGGAAACCTGAGTTTGCGTCGTGGACGTACTGGGGCCGTCCCGTACCGGGATTCGGCGATCCGCGGGCGGGGCTGCTGATCGTCGGGTTGGCACCGGCGGCCCACGGGGCGAACCGCACCGGCCGGATGTTTACGGGCGACCGGTCGGGCGACTGGCTGTTCCGCGCCATGCATCGGGCCGGGTTCGCGAACCGCCCGACCTCCGTGCGCCGCGGAGACGGCCTGCGCCTCGTCGACGCCTACCTGACGGCGCCGGTGCACTGCGCCCCGCCCGACAACAAGCCCACCCCCGCCGAGATCGTCCGGTGTCTGCCGTTTCTCGAGCGGGAACTCGCGCTGCTGCCCAACGTGCGGGTGATCATCGCCCTCGGCCGCATCGGCTTCGACGTGTGCCGGCGGATGCTCGCGGCGCGCGGAATCCCAACACGGTCGCTGCGTTTCGCGCACGGAGCGGTGCACGATCTGCGCCCGCGCGGCCCGGTGCTGATCGCGTCCTATCATCCGAGCCGCCAGAACACCAACACCGGGAAGCTGACGGCGCCGATGTTGGACGCGGTGTTCCAGGAGGCGCGCGGGGTGCTGAACCGCGGATGACCGCGGGAAGCGCCGCCAAAGGAGGGGACCCGGCGGTGTACGAGACCGTGCTGATCGAAGACCGGGACAGTGTGCGCGTGATCACGCTGAATCGGCCCGATGTGCTGAACGCCTTCGATGCCCGCCTCGGCGAGGAACTACTGGACGCGCTCACCGCGGCCGCGGACGCGGCGGACGTCCGCTGCGTGGTCCTCACGGGCGCGGGACGCGCGTTCTGTTCCGGCGCCGACCTGCGCGGGCACACGCCCGGCGAGACCTCGCTCGGCGCGCTGCTGCGGACCCGGTACAACCGGATCATTCTCCGTCTGCGGACGATGGAGAAGCCGGTCCTCGCGGCCGTCAACGGCGTCGCGGCGGGTGCGGGCTGCAACCTCGCGCTGGCCGCGGATCTGCGCATCGCGTCGGACCGGGCCAGCTTCATCGAGGTGTTCACCCGCGTCGGCCTGATCCCGGACTCCGGCGGGACGTGGCTGCTGCCGCGCTTCGTCGGCATCGGCCGCGCCCTCGAGATGATGTTTTTTGCCGACCCGATCGACGCGGCCGCGGCCGAGCGGCTCGGACTGGTGAACCGTGTGGTGCCGCAGGACGAACTGATGCCGCGTACCCTCGAGTGGGCGTCGCGGCTCGCCCACGGGCCCACCCGCGCCTACGGGCTCATCAAGCGGGGCGTCGACCGCGCGCTCACGCTGGACCTGCGCGGCGCGCTCGAATACGAAGCCTTCCTGCAGGAAATCGCGGGCCGCTCCGACGACCACCGCGAAGGCGTCGCGGCGTTCCTTGAGAAACGCGCGCCCTCCTATGCGGGCCGGTAGCCCCGCGCCCGGACGCAGGCGTTCGCGGGTGGAATGAGAGACGGAGGCATCCGGTATGCGTGACGTGGTGATATTGGACGGCGTGCGCAGCCCGATCGGCCGGTACGGCGGGGCGCTGCGCGAGATCCGCCCCGACGATCTGGCGGCCCGCATGATCGAAGCCGTCGTGCGGCGCAACACGCTTGACCCCGCGGCGATCGAGGACGTGGTTATGGGCTGCACCAACCAGGCGGGCGAGGACAACCGCAACGTCGCGCGCATGGCCGTGCTCCTCGCGGGCCTGCCGGACACCGTGCCGGGACAGACGGTGAACCGCCTATGCGGATCCGGCATGCAGGCGGTCCACGCCGCCGCGCACGCCATCGCCTGCGGCGACGGCGACGTGTACCTGGCCGGCGGGGTGGAGAGCATGACACGCGCGCCGTTCGTGGTCGGGAAGGCCACGCATGCCTTTCCGCGCGGCGCGCAGGTGCTCCAGGACACCACGATCGGCTGGCGCTTCCCGAACCCGCGCCTCGAGGAACGGTTCCCGCTGTACACGATGGGCGAGACCGCGGAGAACGTCGCCGAGCGGTACAGCATCTCCCGCGAAGCGCAGGACGAGTTCGCGGTGGAGAGTCAGCGGCGCGCCGCGGCGGCCCAGCGCGACGGCCGCTTCGCGGAGGAGATCGTGCCCGTCGCGGTCCCGCGGCCGCGCGGCGAGCCCGTCATGGTCGATACTGATGAGCACCCGCGGCCGGAGACGACGTTCGAAACTCTCGCGGCGCTGCGCCCGGCGTTCCGGACGGACGGCACCGTTACCGCCGGTAATTCTTCCGGCATCAACGACGGCGCCGCGTGCCTTCTCGTGGCGGCCGCGGAATGGGCGGAGCGTGAAGGCCGCCGGCCGCTGGCCCGCATCGCCGCCATGGCGGCGGCCGGCGTGGATCCGTCCTACATGGGAATCGGTCCGGTGCCGGCCACACAGAAGGCCCTCCGGCGCGCCGGCCGGACGCTCGAAGAGATGGACGTGATTGAACTCAACGAGGCCTTCGCCTCGCAGGTCCTGGCCTGCATTTCCGAGTTGGGCATCGACCGCGCGCGGCTCAATCCCAACGGCGGCGCCATCGCGCTCGGCCACCCGATCGGGGCGAGCGGCGCCCGCATCCTGGTGACGCTGATCCGCGAGCTGGCCCGCCGGCAGGCGCGGTGGGGGCTTGCGACGATGTGCATCGGCGTCGGCCAGGGAGTCTCGACCATCGTCGAGGGGCTCGCCTGACGGCGGCGCGCGCCCCGGCCGCCGCCGCCGGGCAGGGCATGCACGCGCGGTCGATGCTCTTCACGCTCTTTGGCGATTACGTCCGGCACTACGGCGGTACGATTTGGATCGGCAGCCTCATCGCGCTCATGGCGGAGATGGGGTTTCGCGGCTCCGCCGTTCGGGCCGCCGTCTCGCGGATGATGCGGCAGGGCTGGCTCACGGCGCTGCGCGCCGGCCGGGCGAGCTACTATGCCCTCACGCCGCGGGGCGACGCACGCATCGAGGAGGCGGCCCGCCGTATCTTCAAGCTGCACCCGGAGCGGTGGGACGGCCTCTGGCGGATCGCCGTGTTGCCGTCCGGCGCCGGGATGCGGCGGGAGAGCCGCGCGGCGCTGCGGCGCGAGCTCGAGTGGATGGGGTTCGCCGTGCTCGCCCGCGGCGTCTACGTCACGCCCAACGACCTCCTCGAGCACATCCCCGCGCTCGTGGAGCGGCACGGGCTTGCCGCGGCCGCCGAGATGTTCGCCGCCCGGCTCGCCGGCCCCGAGGAGGCGGCCGCGTTCGCGGCCCGGCATTGGGATCTGCCGGGCATCGACAACGCCTACGCCGCGTTCGTCGGAGCGTGGCGCCCGCGGCTGAACAACTGGCGCGCCGCGGCGGCGCGTGCGGGCGGCGTGCCTGACCTGCCGGACGGCGCGGCGTTTCGGGAGAAGACGCGGCTCGTGCACGAGTTCCGCAAGTTCCTCTTCGTGGACCCCGGACTGCCCGCGGACGTCCTGCCGGAGCGCTGGACCGGCACCGAAGCCCGCGGGCTCTTCTCCGCCGCCTATCATCTGCTCGCGGAGCCGGCGCTCCGGTTCTTCGAAGCGCAGTATCGTCCGGCGCCGGGCCGTGAGGGCGACGTCCCCGAGGGCCGCCGCCGCGCGCGGCGCGACCCGTTTCGCCCGGCGGACGCCGAATCGCTCGCCTCGCGGCTCGTTTGACACTCCACCGGGCCGCCGATATAATGAGCGCGTTCGACGCGCACCTGGGCTTTTTTTGTTTGTGCGCGCTTCGCGGTACGCCGGCGCGGCGGAGGGATCGTTCGGGGTGAAGCTCAGCAATCCGGTCCGGCTTGCGGGCGTGATCGTGATCGCCCTCGCCGCATTTCTCATCGCCTTCCAGCCGATCCGCCTGCAGGGCTCCGTGCCGGTGCTGCAGGCGCCGCAGCCCCATCTCAATCTCGGCCTCGACCTCCAAGGCGGCAGCCACATTGTGCTGCAGGCGGAGCCGACCGCGCAGACGCAGGTCACCAACGACTCGATGGACGGCGTGCTGAAGATCATCCGCAACCGCGTCGACCAGCTCGGCGTCGCGGAGCCGGCGATCACGCGCCAGGGGACCAACCGCATTCTCGTCGAGCTGCCCGGGATCCAGAACCCGCAGCGGGCCATCGATCTGATCGGCAAGACGGCGCTGTTGGAATTCGTCGATACGGCGGCGGTCTCGCTGCCCCAGGGCACTCAGTGGAAGGATTCCACCACCGCGGTGCTGCCCGACGGCTCGGCGCAGCACGTGGCCAAGAACGTCATCCTGACCGGCGCCGACCTGAGCGACGCGCAGGTGCAGTTCGACCAGTACGGGCGCCCGCAGGTGGGGTTCACCTTCAAGAGCAGCGCGGCGAAGAAGTTCGAAGACTACACCACGAAGAACGTCGGCCGGTACCTCACGATTGTGCTCGACAACCGGGTGATCAGTTCGCCGGTGATCCAGTCGCCGATCCCGGGCGGGAAGGGCGTCATTGAAGGCGGCTTCACGCTCGAATCGGCGCGGGATCTCGCGGTCCTGCTGCGCGGCGGCGCCCTGCCGCTGCCGGTGCACGTCGTCGAGAACCGCACCGTGGGGCCGCTGCTCGGCCGGGACTCCATCGACCGCAGCCTCCACGCCGGTTACGTTGCGATCGTGATGGTCGGGCTGTTCATGGCCCTGTACTATCGCCTGGCCGGCGTGCTCGCCGACGCGGCGCTCGGCGTCTACACCCTCATCCTGTTCGCGCTGCTCACGCTGCTCGGCGCGACCCTCACGCTGCCCGGCATCGCGGGCTTCATCCTGTCGCTCGGCGTCGCCGTGGACGCGAACGTCATCATCTTCGAGAAAGTCAAAGAGGAGCTGCGCGGCCACAAGACACTGCGCGCGTCGGTCGCGACGGGGTGGAGCCGCGCCGTCGTCACCATCTTCGACTCCAACACGACGACGCTGATCGGCGCGGCGGTGCTGCTGTGGCTGGGCACCGGCCCCGTGCGCGGATTCGCCGTCACGCTGATCCTCGGCATCCTGACCAGCATCTTCACGGCTATCGTCGTCACGCGGGTCTTTGTCGACCTGATTCTCGACACCGGCCTCGCCCCGTACATCCAATCGCTGGCCTCGGCCGGGCGGTCCGCCGCCGGGGCGGCCCCCGTCGCCGCCGGCGGTTCGGCGGGCGGAGCGGAGGACTAGGCCCCATGAGCATGGCCACTGGCGTGGGGCCGACCGGCGCGGGCGCCGGACGCGTCGAGCCGGCACGGGCTTTCGACATCATCGGCCGGCGCCGCTGGTGGTACGCGCTGTCGCTCGCCGTCATCATTCCGGGGCTCATCGCCCTCTACACGCACCACGTCCGCGACCATCACGCCCTCAACTGGGGGGTCGACTTCACGGGCGGCAACTCGCTCGAACTGCAGATCACCCAGCCTTTCACGGTGGGCGACGTCCGCACGCTCATGGACCGCTTCGGGCTCGGCGATGCGGTGATTCAGAAGTCCGGCGATACCGAGGTCTTCATTCGCACGCGGCCGCTCACGCAGTCGCAGATGAACGGGATCATCGACGCGGCGAAGGCGCGCTGGACATCCGCCGCGATGCTGCGCGAGGATACGGTCGGGCCGGAAATCGGCGCGGAACTGCGCAACGTCGCGATCCTCGGCGTCGCGATCGGCCTTGTCCTGCAGGTCATCTTCATCTCCATCCGGTTCCGCTCCGTGCGGTTCGCCATCGCCGCGGACATCGCGCTGCTGCACGACCTGCTGGTCGTGATCGGGGCGTTCGCGCTGTCGCAGCGGGAGATCAACTCGTCCTTCCTCGCGGTTCTGCTCACGGTCGCGGGGTATTCCATCAACGACACGATCGTCATCTTCGACCGGATCCGCGAGAACCTCGGCCTGCGGACCCGCGAGCCGTTCGAGCCGCTCGTGAACCGCAGCGTCCTCGAAGCGCTCGTCCGCTCGATCAACACCGCGATGACGGCGGTGCTCGCCATCGGCGCCGTGTACGTGTTCGGCGGCGAGACGATCCGCGACGTGGCGTTCGGCCTCGTGGTGAGCATTATCACCGGCGGATACTCGTCGATTTTCAACGCGAGCTGCATCCTGGTGGACTGGCACCACTGGAGCGAACGGCGCGGCGTCCCCGCGGGCGCGGGTGCGGGGGCTCCGCGCCGCATCGAACCCCCGCGCGACGTGCGGGCGGCCGCGGACGGCGCCGGTCCCTCGGCCGCCGAGACCCCGGCGGCCGTTTCAGGCGGCACGCCCCGGCCACGGCCGGACGTCTCGCGGCGCCGCCGCCGGCGGCGCCGGTAGGAACGCGGGCCCATGCGCGGCGCCATTCTCGCGGCGCTTCTCGTCTTGCTGGCGGCGACGGTGTTTGCGATCAGCAACACCGATACCGTCCGCGTCATGTTCTGGCAGTGGCCCGTCTACACGGGGCCGCTCGCGGTGGCGATCGTCGGCGCGGGAGTGATCGGTGCGCTCCTTGCCTACCTGCCGTCGCTGGTGCGGCACGCGCACCTGCACCGGCGCGTCCGCGATCTGGAGCGCCGGCTGGCGGCCCACGAGGCCGCGGCGCCGGCGCCCCCGGTGGCGCCGGACACACCGCCCGGAGTCGAGGAGACCCGGCCTCTGGCCTAAACACGCCGCGGTTGTTCTGATCGCGCCCGCCGGACGTTGCGCACCGGCGCGTTCTGCCGGTGGGCGTTATAATACATTCAACAATGCCCGTCCTCGATCGGCCGGCGTGGATCGTGGCGCCCGCGGACGCCGATACAACGGAGTTCGCCGGTGCGCTGGGGATATCTCCGCTTCTGGCCGGGCTGCTGCGGCGGCGCGGCCTCACCACCGTTGAAGCGGCGCGGGCGTTTCTCGCGCCCTCCCTCGACGACCTCAACGATCCTTTCGCGATCCCCGGGATGCGGGAGGCGGTCGCGCTCGTCGCCGGCACCCTGCGCGGCGGGTGCCCCATCGCCGTCCACGGTGACTACGATGTGGACGGTATCACGGCGACGGCGATTGTGGTGCGCGCGCTGCGGGGGCTCGGCGCTTCTCCGCGCTGGCGGCTCCCGCACCGGATCCGGGACGGCTACGGTCTCGGCGTGCCCGCCGTCGAGGACTTGGCGGCCGCCGGGGCGAGGCTCCTCATCGCGGCGGACTGCGGGATCACCGCGTGCGAGGCCGTGGCGCGGGCGCGGGCCCTCGGGATGGACGTCGTCGTGCTCGATCATCACGAAGCGGGGCCGGAACGGCCGGCCGCGATTGTGGTGGAGCCGGGCGCGCGCGAGGTCGGCGACGCGCCGCCGTGTGCCGCCGGGCTGGCGTTCCTGTTTGCGTGGGCTCTCCGGCGGCATCTCGGGGCCGCGCCGGCGCCGCCGGCGGACCTGGTGGGGTTCGCCGCGCTCGGGACGGTTGCGGACGTCGTGCCGCTCACCGGCGACAACCGCCGCCTCGTGGCGGCGGGACTCGCGCAGCTCCGCGCCGACCCGCCCCCCGGCGTGCGGGCGCTGCTCGAGGAGGCGTCGATCGCGGGGCGCATCGACGCGTGGCACATCGGCTGGCAGATCGCTCCCCGCCTGAACGCGCCGGGCCGGCTCGGCGATCCGGCCCCGTCGCTCGATCTGCTGCTCACCGACGACCCGCAGGAGGCGCGGGCACTCGCCCAGATGCTCGACGCCGCCAACCGCGAACGGCAGCTGATCTTGGATCAAGCGTTGACCGAAGCGATGGCGCAGGTCGAGGCCGCGTCCACGTCCGCCGTGGCCGTCCCGATGGGCCTCGTGGTCGCGCGTGAAGGATGGCATCCGGGCGTGGTCGGGCTGGTGGCCGGCCGCCTGGCCGACGCCTACGGACGTCCCGCGATCGCGATCAGCCTGTCCACCACGGCGCCGGGGGTCGGACGCGGATCCGCGCGTAGCGTGTCCGGATTCGATCTTGTCCGCGCGCTGGGCGAGTGCGGCGAATTTCTCACGGGCTACGGCGGCCACGCGATGGCCGCGGGGCTCTCGATCGCCGAAGAAGCGATTCCGGAATTTCGCGCCTGCTTCGCCGAGCGCGCCGAAACGGCGCTGGCGGGCCGCCCGCCCGAGCGCATGCGCGTGGACGCCGAGGTCGCGCTGGCGGACCTCACCCCCGCGTTGGTCGCCGACCTCGAACGCTTGGCGCCGTTTGGTCCGGGCAATCCGAGCCCGCTGCTCTCGGTGCGGGGCGTACGGCCGGTGGCGCGCCGCCTGGTCGGGGACGGCGCCCATCTCGGCATGGGCGTGACGGATGGGACCACGTTTGCCGACGCGATCGGATTCTCGATGGGAGGATGGCTGGACGTCCTGACGTTGACCGGGGCGTCCGTCGACCTGGCGTTTACGCCGGAACTGGATCGCGGCGGCAGCGAGCGGGTGCGCCTGCGGCTCGCCGCGCTCGACGTGCCCGGCGTCGACATGAACGCCGTACTGCGCGACACCGGGCTCGTGGTGGACCGCTTGTTCCGGCGCGCCGATGACTTCCTCGGCGAGGGCCGGTACGACGGTGTGGAAGACACGGCCGCGTTTCATACGAAGGCCGTCGGCGTGACGTTCGGCGGGCGGCCCGCGGTGGTCGCGACGCTGCGGGCCGGCGACCGCCTGCGCCTTCGCCGGGAGCCCGCGAATCCGCACGATCCGCACGCCGTCGAGGTGCTCACGCAGGACGAGCGGTCCGTCGGATACCTCAATGCGCGGCTCGCCGGGCGCGTGGCGCCGCTCATGGACGCGGGCGTCCGCTACGTCGCGTCGGTCGCGGGTGTGACGGGAGGCGGCGAACGCGCCGCCGGCCTCAACGTCTTCGTCGAGCGTGAACCCGAGGAATCCGGGGGCGCGATTACCGCGGCGTCCGCCGCTTCCCCGGCGCACGGCTGGCGGGCGGGCGGCGCGCGGGCGGCGCTCGCGCGGCTTCCGATTTACCTCAACGCGGGGCGGCCGTTCCGGCTCGGACTGTCAGAGGCACTGGATCTGCTGGCGGCCGGCCGACGCGTTGCGGTGATGATTCCGCCCGGCCGCGGCCGGGTCACCGCGATCGGGGCGGCCGCGGCGCTCACGGCCGCGGGGGGACGGAGCGTGCTCGTGGCGGTCCCGGCGCGCAGCCACGCCGTGCACCGCGCCGCGCAACTTGCCACGCGCCTGGCTCCTCTCGGACTCTCCGTCGAGGCGGCGCACGGACTCCTGTCGTTCCCGGCCCGCGACCGGCTCGATGAGCGCCTGCGCCGCGGCGCGGTGGACGTGCTCGTCGCCACCGCGGAAGTGCTGCGCGAACCCGGGCGGCTCGCGCCCTTTCTTCCTTTCGCGGGCACGGTGGTCGTTGACGGAGGTGTGGAGCAAGATTGGCGGCCGGCCCTCTCGGCCGTCGAGACGGCGGCCGTGTTCGCTGTCGGCAGTGGGACGCTGTGCCGCAGCGTCGCGCGCGCCGCCGCGGAGACCACGATCGTGCACGAGCAGGCGCCGCGGGCGCCGCTTGTGATCGTGGACCGCCGCGCGGAGCCGGGCGGGCCGGAGCAAGCCTCGCGCATCCTGGACGAGGCGCTGGCAAAGGGCGAGAGAGCGGTGGTGATCGTGGCGCCGCGCGCCGCCGCCGTCCGCGTCGCCGCGGACGCGCGCGACCGGCACGGCTCGGGCGTCGCCTACCTCCACGGCGGTCTGTCGCCGCGTCTCCGCGAGATCGTGACGCAGGCGTTCCGGGAAGGGCGGCTCCAGGCGCTGGTGACGACCCCGGCCTTCGACGAAGAAGCGCTGCCGCCGGACGTGCAGCAGGTCGTCGTCGGTGCGCTGGCGCCGGATCTGTCTCGATGCGTCGCGGCGATCGGCGGCGCGCTTGGCGGCCACCGGCCGGTCACGGTAACGCTCGCCGCCGGCACAGACGAGCGCGACAGCGCCCGGCGTGCGCTCGATGAACAGGCGCCCGGGCGGGAACGTCTTGTCGCGATTTATCGCACCCTGCGCGATTGGCGCGGTGAGCAGCCGTTCGTCTGGCCCGATGAGGCGACGTGGGCGCATCTCGCCGCCGCGATCCCCGGGCTCGCGCGGGCCACCGTCGACGCCGCGTGCGACATCTTCGTCGAGGCGGGGCTTGCGTCGCGCGAAACCGTGCCGGGCGCATCGCCCTCTGCGGGGACCTTCGGTCGGCGGGACCTTCGGCCAGCGTCGCACATACAGCTGTCCCCCGCGGCGGGGCGGCGCGACCTCGGGGCCTCGCTCCGCCACCGCGAGGGGCGCCGCGTCCGCGCGGAGTTCGAAGCGGCCGCCACGTGGATGCTGGCGGCAACTCCGGCGGAAGTGGAGCAGAGTCTATGACCGGCCTGCCGGCGAAGTCGGGACCGCAGACGCGCGAAGGGCCGCAGCCGGCCGACGCCGCGGAACTGATGCGCCGCGTGCGCGAGGCCTTCCGGTCGCGCGCGGATCAGGACCTCATCGCGCGCGCCTACGACTACGCGCGGGACGCGCACGCCGGGCAGACGCGCGCGTCCGGCGAGCCCTACGTGAGCCACAGTGTCGCCGTCGCGTCAATCCTGGTCGGGCTCCGGCTCGACGCGGCGACGATCGCGGCCGCGCTCCTGCACGACGTCCCCGAGGACACCGAGCACTCCATCGACGACATCCGCGCGGCCTTCGGGCCGGAGATCGCGAGCCTCGTCGACGGCGTCACCAAGCTCGGCCGGATCGAGTGGAAGAGCCGCGAAGAGCGCCAGGCCGAGAACCTCCGCAAGATGTTTCTGGCGATGGCGAGCGACATCCGCATCATCCTGATCAAGCTGGCCGACCGGGTCCACAACATGCGCACCCTCGAGCACCTCCCGGAGTGGAAGCAGAAGCGCACCGCCCGCGAGACGCTCGACATCTACGCGCCCCTCACGGAACGGCTCGGCATCGGCACGATCCGCCGCGAACTGGAGGACCTGTCGTTCCGTGTGCTCGAGCCGGAGGCGTATGCCTCGATCAGCGGCGATATCGACCGGACGAGCCAGGCGCAGGAAGCGCTGCTGAGCCGCGTCCTCGACACGCTGTACCAGGAGTTGACCCGCGCCGGCATCCGGGTGGACCGCGCGAGCCTGAGCGCCCGCCCGAAGCACGTCTACAGCATCTACCAGAAGATGCAGCGCCCGAAGTACCAAGGCCAGGGCGTCGGCCGCATCTACGACCGCATCGGCGTGCGCGTGGTCGTGAACGACGTGCGGGAGTGCTATGAGACGCTCGGGATCGTGCACTCGCTGTGGAAGCCGATTCCGGGCGAGGTCGACGATTACATCGCCAACCCGAAGACGAGCGGCTACCAGTCGCTGCACACGGCGGTGATCTGCGAGGGCCAGCCGCTCGAGATTCAGATCCGCACCCCGCACATGCACCGGGACGCCGAGCACGGGATCGCCGCGCACTGGCGGTACAAGGAAGGCGGCGGGCGCGCGGAGGGCGCGTTCGCGCAAAAGCTGTCCTGGCTGCGCCAGCTGCTCGAATGGCACCAGGAGATGCAGGACGCCCGCGAGTTCATGCACTCCGTGAAGATCGACCTCTTCCAAAACGAGGTCTTCGTCTTCACGCCGATGGGCGATGTCATCGATCTGCCGGCCGGCGCGACGTCGGTGGACTTTGCCTTCCGGATCCACACGGACATCGGCTACCGGACGACGGGCGCCAAGGTGAACGGCCGGCTCGTGCCCCTGAGCCAGCGTCTCCAGTCCGGCGACATCGTGGAAGTCGTCACGAGCAAGAACGCCGCGGGGCCGAGCCGGGACTGGCTCGCGTTTGTGCAGACCTCCAACGCGCGCACGAAGATCCGGCAGTGGTTCAAGCGCGAGCGCCGCGAGGAGAACATCGTGCGCGGACGGGAGCTCCTCGAGAAGGAACTGCGGCGCGGCGGCGGCGGTCTCACGCTCGCGAAGCCGGACTCGCTGCGGGGCGTGGCGGGCCGTTTCGGTCTGCCCGACGATCAGGAACTCCTCGCCGCGGTGGGCAACGGCGACGTCTCCCTCCTGCAGGTGGTCCAGGCGCTGCGGGGCGTGCCGGCCGAAGAGGAGCCGGAAGCCCCGCCGCCGTCCGCCGCGACCCCGCCCCCCGCGGGGGCCGCGACCGGCGTCCGCGTCCGCGGCGTGGAAAACGTGCTGATGCGGTTCGCCCGCTGCTGCAGCCCGCTGCCGGGCGACCGCGTCCTCGGCTACACGACGCAGGGCCGCGGCGTCACGATCCACCGCGCGGACTGCCCGAACCTGCCGTTTCTGCGCGCGCATCCCGAGCGCATTCTCGACGTGGAATGGGAGCCGACGTCCGGCGGCACCTACCATGTGGCGATCGAAGTGGAGGCCACGGACCGCGTGGGCCTCCTCAAGGACATCCTCACCGCGATCGCGGAGCACAAGACGAACGTTGTGTCGATCAACTCGCGCGTGCGCAAGGACAAAATCGCCCTCACCAGCATCGTCATGGACATCCGCAACGTCAGCCAGCTGACCGCGGTGATGCAGCGGATCGGGCAGGTCAAAGAGGTGCTGAGCGTCGAGCGGGTCGTCCCGCATTGAGGTGGAGGGGACCGGCGCCCGGCGTGGAACGCTGACCGGATCGCCACGGCCTGGGACATCTTCCGGCAGGGAGGACTGAGATGATTCTGACCGCCGCACGCGTCGGCGTCTTCACCGAGTCCGTGATCCGCGAGATGACGCGGCTCGCGATGGAGCACGGCGCGATCAACCTGGCGCAGGGCTTCCCGGATTTTCCGGCGCCGCCGGACCTCCTGGCGGCCGCGTCGCAGGCGCTCGCGGACGGCCACAACCAGTACGCGGTGACGTGGGGCGCCCCGCGCCTCCGCCAGGCGATCGCCGAAAAGGTGCGCTGGTTCAACGGCCTGGAAGTGGACCCCGACCGGCACATCACCGTGACGTGCGGGGCCACCGAGGCCATGATGGCGACGATGCTCGCCACCATCAACCCCGGCGACGAGGTGGTGGTCTTCGAGCCGTTCTACGAGAACTACGGGCCGGACGCGAAACTCTCCGGGGCGGTGCCGAAGTTCGTGCCGATCCGCCTGGAGCCAGGGTTTCCGATCGACCTGGACCGCGTCAAGGCGGCGATCACGCCGTACACCAAGGCGATCATCCTCAACACGCCGCACAATCCCACCGGCAAGGTCTTCACGCGCGAGGAACTGGAGGGCATCGCCGCCCTGTGCCAGCGCCACGACCTGCTCGCGTTCACGGACGAAGTGTACGAGCACATCATCTACGACGGCCACCGGCACGTCAGCCTGGCCGCGCTGCCGGGCATGGCCGAGCGCACCGTGATCGTGAACAGCATTTCGAAGAGCTACAGCGTCACGGGGTGGCGGGTGGGGTGGACGATCGCGCCGCCCCAACTCGCGGACGGCATCCGCAAAGTCCACGACTTCCTCACCGTGGGCGCGGCCGCGCCGCTGCAGGAGGCGGCCGTGACGGCGCTGCGGTTCCCGCGCCCGTACTACGCGGACCTCGCGGCGATGTATCAACGCAAGCGCGACACGCTGCTCGAGATCCTGCGGGAGGCCGGATTCGAGTGTCTTGTCCCCGGCGGCGCCTACTACATCATGTGCGACATCTCCGCGTTCGGCTTCGAGGGCGACGAAGCGTTCACGAAGTACCTGATCGAGCAGGTTGGCGTGGCGCCGGTGCCCGGCTTCTCGTTCTTCCACGAGCCGGCGTCGGGCCGGCGGTACGTGCGCTTCGCGTTTCCGAAACGTGATGAGACGTTTGCCGAGGTGCGGCGTCGCCTTGCCGCGGTTCGTCCCCGCGGGGGTGCCGTCGCGGCGGGTAAAGTCGCGACCGCTCACGCGGACGGCGAGCGGGAGGCATGAGCGGCGCGCCGGAGGGACTGTCGCGGACGTCCCCTGACGAGGACCTACGGCCGGCCCCGGCGGACCTTCGGCCGCCGGGGCCGGCCCTCTCCTGGGCGGCCTACCGCGCGGAGTTTCCAATCTTCGAGCGCGTCACGTACCTCAACACCTGCTCGCTCGGGGCGTTGGGGGCGCGGGTGCGCGCCGCGGTCGGCCGGTTCCTGGACTTGTGGGACGCGTGGGGCGCGTCCGCCTGGTACGGGCCCTGGTGGGAGGAGCTCGACGCGCTGCGCGGATCATTCGCCGCCGTCATCGGCGCCGACCGTAGCGAGGTCGCCCTCGCGCCGTCGATCACCGGGGCGCTGACCGCGGTGGCCGGGTGCTTCGACTACGCGGCGCGGCCCCGCGTCATCGTGTCGGACATCGACTTCCCCACCGTGCCGTACCAGTGGCTGGCGCGGCGCGGCATCGAGGTCGTCTATGCCCCGAGCCCCGACGGGCTCGGCGTTCCCGTCGAGACGTTTGAGCGCCTCATCGATGAACGGACGCAGCTCGTCGTCGCGTCGCACGTCTACTTCCAAAGCGGCGAGATCCAGGACGTGACGGCGCTCGCGCGGCTCACGCACGCCCGCGGCGCGCTGCTGCTCGTCGACGCGTACCAGTCGGTCGGACAGGTGCCGGTGGACGTGCGGACCCTCGGCGTCGATTTCCTCGTCGCCGGCGGGCTCAAGTGGCTGCTCGGCGGACCGGGGATCGCGTACCTGTACGTCCGGCGCGAGCTCCATGCGGCGCTCGCCCCGTCCGCCGTCGGCTGGTTCGCGCACGGCCGCCAGTTTGCGTTCGACACCCGGCATTTCGAGTACGCGGACGACGCGCGGCGATTCCAAGGCGGGACGCCGTCCGTCGCGGCGATCTACGCGGCCCGGGCCGGCCTCGAGTACGTACACGAAATCGGTCCCGCTCGTCTCCGCGCCCGCCAGATCGAGCTGCTGACGGACTTGGCGGCGGGGCTGGCCGAGATCCGGGCGCTTCGTCCGCGGATGCGGGGCCGGGTCCAAGACCTCGCGGGTATTCTCACGGTTCCGGTCGCCGACCCCGCCGCTGCCGTCGCCGGGCTGCGGGAGCACGGCGTCATCGTCGACGCCCGGCCGGGCGTGATTCGTCTGTCTCCGTACTTCTATAATACGGCCGAGGACTTCGAGCGCACGGTCGCCGCGCTGCGCCGGCATCTCGCGTAGGTCTCGCACGTTGCGGGCCCTGGTACAGCGGGTGCGGCGGGCCGCCGTCTACGTCGTCGAGGACGACGAGGCGGCCGGCGGTCCGCCCGGCACCCCCGCGGGGCAGATCGGCCGCGGCTTTGCCGTTCTCCTCGGCGTGAGCCGAACGGATACGCCCGCCGACGCGCGGTCGCTTGCCGGGCGCGTCGCGACGCTGCGGGTGTTCGGCGACGCGGCCGGGCGGCTCAACCGCTCGGTGACCGATGTGGGCGGTGAGGTGTTGAGCATTCCGCAGTTCACCCTGTACGCCGACACGGCGGGCGGCCGGCGTCCCAGTTTCGTCGAGGCGGCGCCGCCGGAACAAGCGGAGCCGCTCTACCGGCTGTTCAACGAGACGCTCGCCGCGTCCGGCGTGCCGGTCGTGCCGGGGCGGTTTCGCACGCACATGATCGTGGAGATTCACAACGATGGCCCGGTGACGGTCATGCTGGAGACGGAACGTCCCGTCCGGAGCGGGCCGCCGGGCGCGTCACGATGAACGGCACACCGGCGAGGTGGGAACTCTTCGGCGCGGGGGTGGCCGTCGGCGGAACGGCGGTGTGGGCGCTGGCCGCCGCGGCGCGCGTAGGTGTCCTGCGCGCGATCCTGGACGCGTTCCCGCGCGGCTCCCGGGACGCGGTCACCTGGGGATTGATTCCGGCGCTGCTGCTCGCGCCGATCGTGGTGCAGGGTTTCGCCGTTGCGATGCTGGGGGACCGCCGCCGCCCCGCATGGACGGCCGCCGCGGGCGCGCTAGCCGGGTCCCTCGTCGCACTCGCGGTGTTCGGGGCGGCGCTCCTGGTGGGGGTCCGGCAACTTCCGCACGCGGCCCAGGCGTGGCTCGGACGGACGGCGAGCGAGGCGCTCATCATCGGCTTCGCCGGTGCGATTGTCGCCGGCTGGCTGCTGGTGGCGGGCCGCCTGCTGCGGCTGCCCTACGTTCGCCGGGCGGCCGTGCCGATCGCGGCGGTCGCGGCGGCGGCGGGCTGGATCGGCGCGCGCCACACTATGGTGGCCCTCAGTTACGTCCTCGATCGCCCCGAGGCGAACGGGTTCTTTGCTGCGGTGGCCATCGGGGGGGGCGTCGGATCGGCATGGATGGCCCGCACCACGGGCGGCCCGATCCCGCGGCAGGCGGACGAGGCGCGTCGCGGTCGCGTCGGCCGGACGGAGCGGTCCGCGCGCAGGTCCCGGCGAGTCGGAGCGTCGCATGGAGCTTAGAGCGCCCCGCGGTATGCAGGACGTCCTGCCGGATGAGACGGTCCGGTGGCAGTGGGTGGAGGGTCTGATGCGCGGGGTCGCCGGCCGCTACGGATATCGGGAGATCCGCACGCCGATCCTCGAGCACACCGAGGTGTTTCAGCGCGGTGTGGGCGCCGGGACGGACATCGTGGATAAGGAGATGTATACCTTCACGGACCGCGGGGGCCGCAGCGTGACGCTCCGCGCCGAGGGAACGGCGCCCGTCATGCGCGCGGTGCTGGAACACAATCTCACGGCGTCTCCGCCGGTCCGCGTGTACTACATCTGCCCGATCTTTCGCTACGACCGTCCGCAGGCCGGCCGCTACCGGCAGCACACGCAGTTCGGCGCGGAGGTGATCGGCAGCCCCGAACCGGCCGCGGACGCCGAGGTGCTGAGCCTCGCCGTGCGGGTCGCAGAGGCCGCCGGTCTGCGCGGCCTCGATGTGCGCTTGTCCAGCGTCGGCGACGGTGTGTGCCGGCCGGGCTACGAAGACATGCTGCGCGCCTTTTACGCGCCGCACCTCGCCGAACTGTGCGAGGACTGCCGCCGCAGGTTCGAGACCGCGCCGATGCGCCTGCTCGACTGCAAGCGCGAGCACGACCGGGCGCTGGCGGCGAACGCGCCGCGCATCCTGGATCACTTGTGCGGGCCGTGCCGCGCGCATTTCGACGGCGCGCGAGCGCACCTTGACGCGATGGGAATCGCGTACACCGTGGATCCGCTCATCGTCCGCGGGCTCAACTATTACATCCGCACCGCCTTTGAAGCGGTCTCGGGCGTCCTCGGCGCGCAGAACGTCGTGTTCGGCGGCGGCCGCTACGACGGGCTCGCCGAGCAAATGGGCGGCCCGCCGACGCCGGGCGTCGGATTCGGCATGGGCATCGAACGGCTGTTGCTGGTGATGGCAGACGCGGGGGCCGCGGCGCCCGCGGACGGCCGGGTCGACCTCTTCGTCGCCACCGCCGGCACCGGGTCGGCCCACGCGCTCGCGGTCGCGGACCGCCTGCGCGCGGGCGGGCTCACGGTGATGGCGGATGTGATGGGCCGCGCACTGCGCAATCAGATGCGGCAGGCGGATCGGGCCGGCGCCGCGTGGGTGCTCCTGCTCGGCGAGGACGAGGTGGCCCGCGGCGTCGCGATCCTGCGCGAGATGGCGGGCGGCGCGCAGGAGGAAGTGCCGCTTGCGCGCGTGGTCGACGAGGTCGCCGCGAAGATCCGTTCGCACGCGGCGGGGGCCGCGCGATGACGGGCGAGCGCGAGCCGCGGACCGAGGGGAGGAGCAGCGAACTCGGCGACTGGCGCCGCACCCACACGAACGGCAGCCTGCGCGCCGCCGATATCGGGCACGACGTCGTTCTCATGGGGTGGGTGCAGAGCCGGCGGGACCTGGGCGGGCTCATTTTCCTCGATCTGCGGGACCGCACCGGTGTGACGCAGATCGTGTGCAATCCGCAGGAGGCGGCGGAGGCCGCGTCCGTGGCCGCCGCTGTGCGCGCGGAGTATGTCGTGGCGGTGCGCGGCGCGGTCGCGGCGCGTCCGGCCGGGACCGAGAATCGCCGCGTCGCAACAGGCGCGGTCGAGGTCCGCGCCCGGGCGCTGCGCGTGCTGAACCCGTCTGAGACGCCGCCGTTTCCCATCGACTCCGACGTGGCGGTCGACGAGACCGTGCGCCTCAAATACCGTTACCTCGACCTCCGCCGGTCCAAGATGCAGGCCAACCTGACCCTGCGCCACCGCCTTGCGAAGGCCGTGCGGGACTACCTGAGTGACGCCGGTTTTCTCGAAGTCGAAACGCCGATGCTCATCAAGAGCACGCCGGAGGGCGCGCGCGACTTCCTCGTGCCGAGCCGAGTGCACCCCGGCAAGTTCTACGTCCTGCCGCAGTCGCCGCAACTCTTCAAGCAACTGCTGATGGTCGCGGGGACGGAGCGCTACTTTCAGATCGTGCGCTGCTTCCGCGACGAGGATCTGCGCGCCGACCGGGCCCCCGAATTCACGCAGATCGACATCGAGATGTCCTTCGTCGGCCCGGACGACGTGCTGGCAATGGCGGAGTCGATGGTCGCCTATGCCGTGCGAGAGGCGCTCGGCATCGAGGTCCCGCGGCCGATCCCGCGGCTCACGTACGCGGACGCGATGCGCCGCTACGGCAGCGACAAGCCGGACCTGCGGTTCGCCCTCGAGATCGCGGACTGCGGTGACCTCTTCGCGGACAGCCCCTTCCGCGTGTTCAGCCGGGCGGTGGCGTCGGGGGGCGTCGTGCGGGCACTCGCGGCGCCCGGCGCCGCGGGGTACAGCCGACGCGAGGTCGGCGAACTGGAAGACATCGCGCGAGCGGCCGGCGCCGGGGGCCTCGTACCGGTGCACCTCGATCCGGCCGGCGTCCGCGGACCGCTCGCCCGGCACCTCTCGCCGGCGGCGGCGGCGGCGCTGCGTGCCCGCAGCGGGGCCGCGGACGGCGATCTGCTTCTTCTCGCCGCGGGCCCCGAAGACACGGTCGCTCCGGCCATGGGACGCGTCCGGCTCGAGCTGGCGCGGCGGCTCGAACTGGTTCACGGCGGTTTTGTGTTCACGTGGGTCGTCGACTTTCCGCTGCTCGAACGGTCGTCCGACGGCGGGCTCGCGGCCGTGCACCACCCGTTCACGGCGCCGCTCGACGACGACGTATCCCTTTTGGACGCAGAGCCGCTGCGAGTGCGGGCGAAGGCCTACGATCTCGTCTTGAACGGGGTGGAACTCGGCGGCGGCAGCATCCGGATCCACCGACGAGACCTGCAGGAACGCCTCTTCGCGCTGCTCGGCATCACGCCGGAGGCGGCGCGGGAGCGGTTCGGCTTTCTCCTCGACGCGTTCCGGTACGGAGCGCCGCCGCACGGCGGCATCGCGTTCGGGTTCGACCGCTTCGTGATGGTGCTCGCCGGCGAGGAGTCGATTCGCGAGGTCATCGCTTTCCCAAAGACGCAGAGCGCCACCGATCTGATGACGGGCGCGCCGTCCGAGGTCGATCCGGCCGCGCTCGCAGAGGCGCACATCGAGGTCCGCCGGTAGCCCGGCGCGGCGTCTCGGCACAGGTTCAGATAGATCCGGCTACACCGGAATAGGCTCTTGACAGCGTCGCGTCACGCGATGCTATCATCGAATTGGCTCCTGTGGTGCGCGCTAGGCATAGTGGTCCCGACCAACAGTAAGACGTAGGGAGCCCGCCTCCGGACGGTGACGACATGGCCCCGACCACTCGGCTCGGGGGGCTAGCCGGATCCGCTCGGGAGGGCACCCACCTGTTGAGAACAGGTTCGGGGACCGCGGCCGGCGGTATCGCAGGAGCCACGCGCGTGTTTACCGGATTGTCCCTCGCCGATTGATGAACAGCCGGTCTCCTCATCCGACCAAGAGCGCCGCCGAGGCCCCGCCCGCGCCCGGCCACGAAAATCCGTGGACGATGGCGCTGCGCCAGTTCGCCGTCGCGGCGGATCGCCTGTGCCTTCCGCCCGCCCATCGCGACGTGCTCGCGCATCCGGAGCGTGAATTCGCGGTGCACTTTCCGGTGCGCATGGATGACGGCGGTATCAGCGTCTTCGCCGGCTACCGGGTACTCCACAGCACGGCGCTCGGTCCCACGAAAGGCGGCCTCCGGTTCAGTCCACAGGTCGAGATCAATGAAGTGCGCGCCCTCGCGATGTGGATGACCTGGAAGTGCGCGCTCGCGCACCTGCCGTACGGCGGCGCGAAAGGCGGCGTCGCGTGCGATCCGCTCGCGCTGTCCGCCTCGGAGCTTGAGCGGCTCACGCGCCGGTTCGCGACCGAACTCCGGCCGATGATCGGCGAGCACGTCGACATTCCCGCCCCCGACGTCGGGACGAACAGCCAGGTGATGGCCTGGTTCATGGATACCTACAGCATGCACGCCGGGTACTCGGTGCCGTCGGTCGTGACCGGCAAGCCGATTGCCATCGGCGGGTCCGCCGGCCGCCAGGATGCGACCGGCCGCGGGGTCATGATCGCGGCGCGCGAGGCCGCGAAGATGCACGGCGTGCCGTTCGCCGGCGGCCGCGTCGTCGTGCAGGGGTTCGGCAACGTGGGCGGCACGGCCGCGGCGCTGATGGCCGCGGAAGGGTGCCGCGTCGTCGGCATCAGCGACGCCTGGGGCGGCGTGTACAATCCCGGCGGACTGGACCTCGAGGCGCTCCGCCGCCACGTCGGCGCCACGCGCCGCGTCGACGGGTTCCCGGGCGGCGAGGCGGTGACGAACGCGGAACTGCTTGAACTGCCCTGCGACTTTCTCGTCCCCGCCGCGATCGAAGGCCAGATCACCGCCCGCAACGCCCCGCGCATCAACGCGCGGATCATCGTCGAGGGCGCCAACGGACCAACGACGCCCGACGCCGACGCGATTTTGGAGGGCCGCGACATCCTTGTCGTGCCGGACATCCTGGCCAACGCCGGCGGGGTGATCGTCTCCTACTTCGAGTGGGTGCAGGATCTGCAGGCGTATTTCTGGAGCGAGGCGGAGATCAACGCGCACCTGGAACGCATCCTCGTGGAGGGCGTGGCGCGGGTGGCCGCGGTGGCGGCCTCCGAGCACGTGTCGCTGCGCACCGCGGCGCTGCTGGTCGCGGTCGGGCGGGTCGCCGCGGCGCTGGACGAACGGGGCGTCTACCCGTAAGAGCGGCCGCGCGCCGCGCCGGTTTTCTTGACACATTTGCACGTCGGCCGCATGATGTCCGTATGGAGCTGTTCGAGCAGAGCCGGCGCGAGGACATCGCGCGCGACGCCCCCCTCGCGGCACGGATGCGGCCCCGGACACTTGAGGAGATCGTCGGGCAGCCGCACCTCCTCGGGCCGGGCCGGCTGCTGCGCCGTGCCATCGAGACCGATACCCTGACGTCGGCGATCCTCTACGGGCCGCCGGGAACCGGGAAGACGTCGCTGGCGCGCGTCGTCGTCGCCGCCACGCGGGCGCATTTCGAGCCGGTGAACGCGGTCGCGGCGGGCGTCGCGGACATCCGGCGTCTCGTGGAGGAAGCGCGCGAGCGCCGGGTCCTGCACAATACCCGCACGATCCTGTTCGTCGACGAGATCCACCGGTTCAACAAAGCCCAGCAGGACGTGCTGCTTCCCCACGTGGAGGACGGGACCGTCATCTTGATCGGCGCGACCACGGGTAATCCGTTCGTCGATGTGACGCCGACGCTGGTCTCCCGGTCCCGTGTGTTCGCGCTCGAGCCGCTCTCGCTCCCGGATCTCGAGACGATCCTCCGCCGCGCGCTCGCGGACCCGCGCGGGCTCGCGCCGCGGCGCGTCGAGGCGTCGGCCGACGCGATCGCGCACCTCGCCCGCGCCGCGAACGGCGACGCGCGCGCGGCCCTCAACATGCTGGAGCTGGCGGCGATGGCGGCCGCCCCGGACCCCTCGGGCATGCGGCGCGTCACGGCGGCGGAGGCCGAAGAGGCCGTGCAGCGCCGCCTGGTGCCCTACGATCGCGCCGGCGACCAGCACTACGACGTCATCTCCGCCTTCATCAAGAGCCTCCGCGGCGGCGATCCCGACGCGGCGGTCTACTGGCTGGCCCGGATGCTCGCGGGCGGCGAGGATCCGCGGTTCATCGCGCGCCGCATGATCGTGCACGCGGCGGAGGACGTCGGCCTCGCGGATCCGCAGGCGCTCGTCGTGGCGGTCGCGGCGGCGCAGGCCGTGGAGCTGGTCGGGCTGCCGGAGGCGCGCATCCCGATGACGGAGGCCGCGATCTACATCGCGACGGCGCCCAAGAGCAACGCGGTGATCCGCGCCATCTCCGCCGCCGCGCAGGACGTCGAGCGCGAGGAAGCGCGGCCGGTCCCGAAGGCGCTGCGCAGCGCCGCGGCGTCGGGGGCGCGGCGGCTCGGCCACGGCGAAGGGTACGAGTATCCCCACGATCACCCCGGCGCCTTCGTCCCGCAGCAGTACGCGCCCGACAACATCAAAGACCGCATCTACTACGAGCCGACCGAGGCCGGGGCGGAGCGGGCGATCCGGGGCCGCCTCCGGACTTGGTGGGCCGGCCTGAAGCGGTACGGGGGGGAGTAGCGTCGGCATGGTCCGGGTGGCGGTGGCGATGAGCGGCGGCGTCGACAGCGCGGTGGCGGCGGCGCTGCTCGTCGAGCGCGGCCATCAGGTCGCGGGGTTCACCATGAACCTGTGGCCGGACTGGGTGCCGCCCGCGGACGACGGTCCCGGATGCTGTGGGCTCGGCGCGGTCGACGACGCGCGCGCCGTGGCGCGCACGCTCAGCATCCCGCACTACGTGCTGAACCTCCGCGACGCGTTCGAGCGCGCCGTGATCCAGAACTTCGCCGATGAATACGCGCGGGGGCGCACGCCCAACCCCTGCATCGCCTGCAACCGCGCCATCAAATTCGCCCTTCTGCTGGGCCGCGTCCGGGCCCTCGGCATGGACTATCTGGCGACCGGCCACTACGCGCGCATCGAGCACGGCGCGGACGGCGCGGTGCGTCTCCTGCGCGCGGCCGACCGCCGCAAGGACCAGTCGTACGTGCTCGCCGGGGTGCGTCCGGAGCAGCTAGCACGGACGCTGTTTCCGGTCGGCGCGCACACGAAGCCGGAGATCCGCGCGATCGCTCGCCGGCTCGAGCTTCGCGTGGCCGACAAGCCGGACAGCCAGGAGATCTGTTTCGTGCCGCACGGCGACCACAGCGCCGTGGTGGCGCGCTACGCGCCGCACGCGGCGCGCCCGGGCCCCATCTACGACGGCGCCGGCCGGCAGGTGGGCGAGCACCGCGGCCTCGCACGGTACACCGTCGGCCAGCGGCGCGGCCTCGGCGCCGGCGGTGCCGGCCGCGCGCGGTACGTGGTCGCGATCGACGCGCCGCGCAATGCCGTTCAGATCGGCGGCCCGGACGCGCTGTGCTGCCAGGAGCTCACCGCCGCGGACGCCAATTGGATCGCGATCGATGAGCTGCGGGAGGAGCGTCGCGTGACGGCGCGCATCCGTCACGGCGGCGCCGACGTTCCGGCAACGCTGACGCCGCAGGACGGCGGGCGGGTGCGGGTCCGGTTCGCGGAGCCGGTCCGGGCGGCCGCGCCGGGCCAAGCCATCGCGTTCTACGACGGCGACGTGGTAATCGGCGGCGCCGTGATCGACCAGGCGCCGGCGGCCCGCACGGGCGAGAACGGCGATGGTCACTGAGATCAGCCTCGCCGTCATTGCGGCCGCCTGCGTTGTGGCGGCGGGCGCCGGCGTTCCGGCGCTCGTCCAGTTCCGCCGCACCGCGGCGCGCGCGGAGAACGTGCTCGCGGAACTCGAGCGCACGCTGCCGGCGCTGGTGATCGAAGCGCGGGCCGTCACCGCCCGGGCGGATCGGACGCTCGCGGCGATGGACGGTGTGCTCGATACGATAGCGCGCATGGACCGGTTGACCACGGCCGCGGCCCGGAGCCTCGAGGGCGCCGGCGCGATCATGCGGCAGATGGCGGCCGGTACCATCGCCCCGACGGTCACAAACGCCGTGGGGTTACTCGCGGCGCTAAGGGAGGGTATACAGTGGATATGGCCTCGACGCGAGAGGAGGGGGGGTCTTCATGACTGAACGCCGTGATTTCACCGCGGGACTCGTTGTTGGCGCAATGTTCGGCGTAGCTCTCGGTCTGCTCTTTGCCCCGCAGCCCGGCACGGAGACGCGTGAGCGCCTCCGGCGCGAGGGCGAGCGCCTCCGCGAGCGGGCGCGGGTCAAGGCCGACGACGTCGCGGGCCAGGCGCGTCGCGCCGCCGGCGACGTGGCGGACCGGATGCGCACCAGCGATTTTGTGAACCGGGCAATGGACGCGGCCGGCGACGCGATCGCGCGGGGCCGGTCGGCCTTCGAGGCGCGGAGCGACCGGGTCCGCCGCGCCTATGAAGAAGGACGCAGCGCCCCCGACACCACGCTGGAGGAGCCCACCCACTTTGGCGAACCGGAGAATTGACGTGGTGCCGAACCGGCCGGTGCGGAACGGCGACGAGCGCGTCGAGATCTCGATTCCGGTCCGGCCGGAATTCGTGAGTGTGGCCCGCCTGACCGCGGCGACGGTGGCCGCGCGGCAGGGCTTTACATACGACGAGATCGAGGATCTCAAGATCGCGGTCGGGGAAGCGTGCACGGCGCTGATCGTGGCGCGGCCGGACGCGACGCAACCGCTGACGACGGCCTTCGTGCTGTCCCCGGGTTCCATCGAGGTCCTCGTGTCGGCGCGCGCGCCGGCGCCGGCCTGGGCGGCGGACGGCACGGGGCCCGCGACGGGCGATGCGCCGATCGACGAAAGCCGTCTCGGGATGTTCCTCATGCAATGCCTGGTCGACGAAGTCGAAGCGCGACACGATGCCGCATCCGGCGTGACCGAGCTTCGGCTCCTCAAGCGGCGCCAGGACTAGCGCTCCATGGCGACGCGCCGGCGGGGCCGTCGGCTCCTGGACAAAGAAGAAGTCCGGGCCCTCTTCCAAAAATTTCAGGAGACCCGCGGCGCGAACGTCCGCGAAGAACTGACGCTGGCCCATGAGAGCCTTGCCGTCTACCTCGCCCGCAAGTTCGCCGACCGCGGCGAGCCCCTCGAGGACATCATCCAGGTCGCCCAGATCGGCCTGTTGAAGGCCATCGACCGCTACGATCCCGACCGCGGCATCGAGTTTACGACCTACGCGACGCCGACCATCGTCGGCGAGATCAAGCGGCATTTTCGCGACAAACTCTGGGCGATCCGGGTGCCCCGGCGGCTGCGCGAACTCAACTATACGCTCATGCGCGCGATCGAGGAACTGTCGCAGCGCCTCGGCCGCTCGCCCACGATCCCCGAGATCGCGCAGTTCACCGGCGTCGACTTCGAAGATGTGATCTCCGCGCTCGAGGTGGGCCGCGCCTACAGCCTCGTGTCCCTCGACGCGGAGACGAGCGACGGCGACGAGGAGCACAGCGTCTCGCTGCTGGAATCGGTCGGCGACGAGGACGAGGCGCTCGAGCGGCTCGAAGACCGCGCCACCCTCGATTGGGCGCTCGCCCGGATGCCGGAGCGGGCCCAGCAGATCATCCGCATGCGCTTTTTCGACGACCTTTCGCAGGCCGAAATCGCGCGGCGGCTCGGCATCTCGCAAATGCACGTGTCGCGCATCCTCCGCGAGGCGCTCGCGCGCCTTCGCGCGCTGGTGAGCGACCGGCGTCCCGCACCCGAAGACACGTGATCCCGGCCGGATAACGGGCGGTGGCCACCTTTGTGTCGGCCGCCGCGGTCGTGGCGCGCCTGCGCGACGCGGGCTTTGAGTCTTATCTCGCCGGCGGGTGCGTCCGCGACCGCCTGCTCGGCCGTCCCGCGGCGGACTACGACGTGGCCACGGCCGCCCTTCCCGCGCAGGTGACCGCCTTGTTTCCGAGGACGGTCGAGGTGGGTGCCGCGTTCGGCGTGGTCCGCGTCGTCACCGACGACGGCGAGTACGAGGTCGCGACGTTCCGCACCGAAGGCCCGTATCTTGACGGCCGCCACCCGTCCTCCGTCGAGTTTGCCGGGCCCCGGGAGGACGCCCAGCGCCGCGATTTCACGATCAACGGACTCTTCTTGGACCCGGCGGCGGACGCCGTCCTCGATTTCGTCGGGGGGCGGGCCGATCTCACCGCCCGCGTGGTCCGCGCCATCGGCGACCCGGCCCGGCGGTTCGAGGAGGACCGGCTGCGGATGCTGCGCGCGCTGCGTCTCGCGGCGGAGTTGGACTTCGCGATCGAGGCCGGCACGTTCGAGGCGGTGCGGCGCCATGCCGGCGATATCGGCGCGGTGAGCGCCGAGCGTGTGCGCGACGAACTGGTCCGCATGCTGACCGGGCCGGACCCCGGCCGGGCGCTTTCGCTGCTGCGCGACACCGGGCTGCTCGCGGCGGTGCTGCCGGAGATCGCCGCGGAGATCGGCGTGCCGCAGCCCGCGGAGTTTCATCCCGAAGGCGACGTCTTCGAGCACACCCGTCTCGCGGTGGCCGCGCTGCGCGCGCCGTCGCCGGCGCTCGCGATGGCCGCGCTCCTCCACGACGCCGGAAAGCCGGGCACGTTGGAATACGCCCCCGACCGCATCCGGTTCAGCCGCCACGATGAGCGCGGGGTGCAGATCGCGGAGGCCGTGATGGCGCGCCTGCGGTTTCCCCGCCGCGACATCGACCGCGCCACGGCGCTCGTCGGCCGCCACATGGTGTTCAAAGACCTGCCGCAGATGCGAGAGGCGAAGCGCCGGCGGCTCTTCGCGGACGAGATGTTCCCCGACCTGCTGGAGCTGCACCGGGCGGACTGCGCGGCCAGCCACGGTGACCTGATGCTCTATGACTGGGCGCGCGCCGAGGCCGCGCGGATCGCCGAGTCGCCGCCCGCCCCGGCGCCCCTGGCCACGGGCCACGACGTGCTGGCGCGCGGCGTGCCGCCGGGCCCCCGCGTGGGTGCGATCCTCGAGGCGGTCGAGGACGCCCGCCTGGAGGGCCGCATCCGTACCAGGGAGGAGGCGCTTGCGCTCATCGACCGCCTCGCCGGCGAGGGAGGCGGAACCGAACCCGCTCCCGGCAGAGGAGATCGGTGACCCGCGGCGAACAGGCGTGCGACCATCGGCACGGAGGACGGGGACCTGGGGGTAGAACGGACGACCACGGCCCGCGTGATCGCCCTCGTCAATCAAAAGGGCGGATGCGGTAAGACCACCACCGCGGTTAACCTCGCGGCCTGCCTCGCTGTCAGCAAGCGCCGGGTGCTCCTGATCGACCTGGACCCGCAGGCTAACGCCACGGTCAGTCTTGGCACCGATCCCGCGGCGCTCACCCGCACGATGTACAACATCTTAGTGGAAGATGTGCCGGGCGACGGCCAGGGCGCCGAGCTCGCCAGCATCGTCGCACCCTCGAACGTCCCGAACCTCGACCTCGCGCCCTCCTCGATCGACCTTGCCGCGGCCGAACTGGAACTGTCGTCGCGCATCGGCCGCGAAAACGCGCTTCGCAAGAAAATCGCGCCGCTGCGCGAGCGGTACGAATACATCATCGTCGACACGCCGCCCAGCCTCGGCCTGCTGACGCTCAACGCCCTCGTGGCATGCAACGAAGTCATCATCCCGATCCAGACGCACTATTACGCGCTGCTCGGCATGCGGCAGCTGCTGCGGACGCTCAAGGCGGTCAAAGAGGAAGCCGGGCACGAGGTGGAGATCGCCGGCGTGGTGCCGACGATGTACGACGCGCGCACGAGCATCGGCAAGGAGATCCTGCATGGGATCCGCGACTATTTCGGCGAGAAGGTGTTCGCGAGCGCGATCCACTTCAACATCAAACTGGTGGAATCGAGCATGGTCGGCGTGCCGGTCTTCGTCCACCTGCCCTCCTCGCGCGGGGCCGCCGAGTACATGAGCCTCGCCAAGGAAGTGATGGCCCTTGAACAAAAAGCGGGACGCGCTCCGGCGCGGAATTAGAGCACTCATCGCGGATACGACGCGGGATCTCGCGGCCTTCGAAGGCCGCGAGCCCGAGCGCCGGCCGCCCGCGCCGCGCGGTCCGTCCGCGGAGGCGGCACCGGGTGGCGCAGAGGATACCACCGTGGCGGGCGCGACACTGCCGCTCTCGTTGCCGCCCGCGGATGACCGGCTGCCCGATGCGGACCTCCCGCCCCCGGGTGATCTCAGGCCGGCGGCGATGCGCTACGAGGTCCAGCCTTTGAACGGCTCGCCGATTTCCCCCGCCGGGAACGCGGCGGAGACGGCGGCACCGGCCGGCAAGACCGCGCCGGAGCGCACGGTGCCCCCCGCCGTTCCGTTTGAATTCATCACGGAGACCGCCGTGTTCCCGCCGCCGGTGCCGGCCGAAGGGGCCGCGGGCTCCGCCAGGCGGCCGGCATCGCGGTCCGGCAAGACGCACCCGGCGAAGGCGCGGCGTCCGCGTCCGGCCCGTGCGGGCGGCGGTACGTCGGGTGAGTCGCCGCGGAGCGGGGGGACGCGGCGCGCACGGCAGGGCCAGGCATCCCGCGCGCCCGTCGAGACGGCCGGGCAGAACCGGCCGTCCGGGACCGACGACGTGCCGGTGGATACCCTGGCCCCGGCACCCGCGGAGTCGCGCACCGGCGTCTGCCGATCCTACTTCATCAACCAGGAATGCTGGCGCGTAGCCAACGCTTATTGCAACACGGCGCTGCAGGTCTGCGTGATCCGCAAGTGCCCCGTCTATCATCTCCATAAAGACGCCTTGGAGCAGCGGTTCGCCAAAAAGTTCAAGCATCTCTGGTAGCCCATGGCCGACGTGGGGTTGATGATCGAGGGGCAGGAAGGGCTCACCTGGGAGCGGTGGCGCCGGCTCGCCGAAGCGGCGGACCGCCTCGGTTATGAATCGCTGTGGCGCTCCGACCACCTGTTTTCTCTCTTCGGCGTGACAACGCGGCCCGGCCTCGATACGTGGCCGTCGCTGGCGTACCTCGCGGCCGCCACGCGCCGCATTCGATTCGGCCCGCTGGTCTGTCCGATTACGTTCAGGCATCCGTCGATGCTCGCGCGCGAGGCCGCCGCGGTCGACGTGTTGTCGGGTGGGCGGCTCGAATTGGGCCTGGGCGCCGGGTGGCACGACGGAGAGCACCAGGCCTTCGGCATTCCGTATCCCCGTGTCGGCGAGCGCATGCGCCGCCTCGACGAGGGCATTCAGGTCATTCACGCGCTCTGGGCGGACGGTCCGGCTCGGTTCGAGGGTCGATACTACCGGCTGGACGGCGGGACGGGATGGCCGAAGCCGGCGCAGCGGCCCCGCATCCCGCTGGTCATCGGCGGCAAGGGGCCGAAACTGCTCGAGATCGCCGCCCGCTACGCGGACGAATGGAACTGCGGCGGCGCACAGCAGCCGGCGGCCGTGCGGGAGCGAACCCACACGCTCGAAGCCGCCTGCCGTAAGGTCGGACGCGATCCGGCGGCGATCCGCCGGTCCTGGATGGGCGGCATTCTGATCGGCGAGAACGGAAGCGTGCTCGAGCGGCGCGCGCGTGTCGTGCAGGAGTACGTCACCACACGCGCGGCGACGCCCGCGGCGGCGCTGCCGAAGGAACTCCGCGACGCCGGATGGCTCGTCGGAACGGGGGAAGAGATCGTCGGGCAGATGCGCACGTTGACCGCCGAAGGGATCAGCCGCTTCAACCTGCAGTTCTTCATGCTGGACGACCTCGACGCGGTCCGGGAGATCGCGGAAGAGGTCATTCCGGCCGCCGCCTCGCTCTAACTCGGCCCCGCCACCCGCCCCGCGGCCGTCACGGCGCGCCGGTAAGCGTATAGCTACGAGGTGGCGTCGCCGAAGTTGATCGCGAGCAATTCCGAGAGATGGTGGATGACGCGCCACGGCCGCAGGCCGTGCGGGCGCAGTTCGTCGGCGGTGCGCCGGTACGCGATGAACCGCGCGCCTGCCCTGGCGGCCGCGCTCCCGTCGATCCACGAGTCGCCGATCACATACGCGCGCGCCGCGGGGCCGAGCCGGCGGAGTGATTCGATCGCGCCGTCCGCGGCCGGCTTCATCGCCGGGACGTCGTCCCGCGTCACGACCGTGTCGGCGGCGCCGGCGAGGCCGGCGGACTCGAGCGCCCGCAGCGCGGCGGTCCGGCTGTTGTTCGTGAGAATCGCGAGGCGATAGCCGCGCGCCCGCAGCGCCGCGAGCACGCCGGGGGCGTCGTCGAGCGCGGCGGCGCCCCGCAGCCCTTCGGCCTCGTGCGCACTGATGATCGCCCACATCGCCGGGACGAGCGCCGTGCCGCGGCCCCGGTCGTACGCCGCGCCGCAGGCGACCAGTTCCGAGATGCTCCGCGGGCGCAGCCGCTCGTCGGATTCGTCCGTCGCGCCGGCCTCGCGGAGTATCGCGCCGAGCGCCCGCCGGATCGCGGCGAAGTCGATGTGCGAGCCGAGTACGGTGTTGTCCATGTCGAAGATGAGCGCGATATCGTGAGGCGGGATCACAGGCGCAAGTCTAAGCGCTGCACCGCGGCACCGCAACACACGGGCAGGGTCCCGGCGGCGCGCTCTGGAAAGCGCAGACGCTTCGACGTGAAAGGAGCCGGACAGCATGCCCGCGGTACCGGTTGAGCGTCTCGCCGCGCACGCCGGCGAGACGGTGGAGATCGACGGCTGGCTCTACCACCTCCGCAGCAGCGGCGCCATCCACTTCCTCCTCGTGCGTGACGGCACCGGCATCGTCCAGGCCGTCGCGGCCCGCGCGGACGTGCCGCCGGACGTGTTTGCGACAATCGGAGGGCTGACCCAGGAGTCCGCGATCATCGTGCGGGGGGTCGTACGCGAGGACCGCCGGGCGCCGGGCGGCTACGAACTGTCGGTGCGGGACGTGCGGGTCGTGCAGGTGGCCGCGGCGTACCCCATCACGCCCAAGGAACACGGCATCGAGTTCCTGATGGATCACCGGCACCTGTGGCTGCGCAGCAGCCGCCAGTGGGCGATCCTCCGCGTTCGCGCCGAAGTCGAGCGCGCGATGTGCGAGTACCTGGACACGCAGGGCTACATCCGCATGGATACGCCGATCCTGACGCCGGCCGCGTGCGAAGGTACCTCGACGCTGTTTGAGACGCCGTACTTCGACACGCAAGCGTATCTCACGCAGAGCGGCCAGCTGTACAGCGAAGCCGGGGCCGCCGCGTTCGGCCGCGTGTACTGCTTCAGCCCGGCGTTCCGCGCGGAAAAGTCCAAGACGCGGCGGCACCTCACCGAATTTTGGATGATCGAGCCCGAGGCCGCGTATCTCGACCTGGACGGATGCATCGACTTGGCCCAGGGCCTCGTCGCCTTCGTGGTCGCCCGCGTCCTCGAGCGGCGCGACGCGGAATTGCGGGTGCTCGAGCGCGACCGCGCGCCGCTGGAGCGGGTGCGCCCGCCGTTTCCCAGGATCACCTACGACGAGGCGGTCGAGCGGCTGCGGGGCGGCGGCCTCCCGATCGCGTGGGGCGACGATTTCGGCGGCGACGAGGAGACCGTGCTCGCCAAGGCGTTCGACCGGCCGGTGTTCGTGACGCACTATCCGGCCCAATGCAAAGCCTTCTACATGCAGCCGGATCCCGCGCGCCCCCAGGTCGTCCTGGGCGCGGACCTCTTGGCGCCCGAAGGCTACGGGGAGATCGTGGGCGGCGGGCAGCGGATCCACGACCTCGCGCTGCTCGAACGCCGGCTCGAGGAGCACCGCCTGCCGCGCGAGCAGTACGCGTGGTACCTTGACCTCCGGCGGTACGGCTCGGTTCCGCACAGCGGTTTCGGCATCGGCGTGGAGCGCACGGTCGCCTGGATCTGCGGGGTGGAACACGTGCGGGAGACCATCGCCTTTCCGCGGCTGATCAACCGGCTCTATCCGTAGGCCGGTGCAGGGTCACGGAGGTGGCGCATGTCCTTTCATTTTGTTGTGCGGTTTGACCCGCCCGCGGGAAAGGCCGAGGCCTTCAGGGCCGCGCTGCTGGCCGTCCTCGGGCCCGCGCGGGCCGAACCGGGCTGCGTGGTCATGCGGGCGTTCGAGTCGGTCCGCGAGCCCCGCTCGTTCGCGATTCACTCGGAATGGGTGGACGCCGCCGCCTTTGAGACCCACAGCACCCTGCCGCATACGGTGCGGTTCGTCACGGCCGCGGAGGAGTTGCTCGGCCGTCCCGTCCAGGGCCTGCGCCTGCGGCAGATCGGCGGAGGGCCGGGAGCCGCCGGACGCCCGGGACCGCCGTCGTGAGAGCAACACGTACGGCAGGTGCCGGAAGACCGGCAGGCCAGACCGTTGTTGGCTCCGGTAGGTCTATGGTATAATCTTCCAAGCAGTTTAGCGGTACGTGCGGCCCGGGGCCGGCTCCGCCGCCACGACGCGGCGACACCATAGCTCGATGCGGAGCAGGGGCGAACGGGCGTGCGGTAGTAACGGGGATCAAGTCGGCGCGTCTGCGGGGAGTGGGTAGTACACCCACTCTTTCGTTTCTTCGGGGCGCCGAAGGGGAACGGGCCGTGAACAGGCGGCAAGAGATCGCGGGCCAAGTCGAGGCGGTCGCGGTGCCGATCGGGGCCCGCATGGGCTTGGAGATTGTGGACGTGGAACTGGCCGGGGATCCGCGGCATCCCGTGCTGCGCATCCTCGTCGAGCGGGACGGCGGCGCGGGGATTGAAGACTGCGCACGCCTCAGCGAGGCGCTCGGCCGCGAGCTTGATTTGTACGATCTGCCGATCGAGCGCTACACGCTCGAGGTAGCCAGTCCCGGCCTCGATCGGGCGCTGCGAAAGACGGCGGAGTTCGTCCGGTTCGCCGGCCGGAGCGTCGCGGTGACGCTCCACGCGCCGGTGGACGGGCAGCGGCGATTTCGGGGCCGGCTGCTCGGACTGGTGGACGGGCGGCCGGCGGTGCAATTGGAGGACGGACGCGAGGTGCGCTTCGACATGGACAATATCGCGCAGGCGCGCCTCGTTGTGGAAGAGGAGGTACTGCGCCAAGATCTGCGGCGCTCATAGCCGGAGCCAGGCGGGAGGCCGCGCGCGCGGTCCCGCCGGTGGCGCTGGAGGTGTCCGGTGAACAATCAGGAGCTGATTCGAGCGGTGCGGCAACTCGAAGAGGAGAAGGGCCTCAGCACAGACGTGCTGGTCGAGGCCATCGAGGCCGCGCTGTTGTCGGCGTACAAGAAAAATTTTGGACAGGCGGCGCAAAACATCCGCGTGGAGTTGGACCGGGAGACGGGCGAGCAGCACGTCTACAGCGTCCGGACCATCGTCGAGCAGGTGGGCGACCCGAACACGGAGGTCCCGCTGGCCGAGGCGCGCCAGTGGGATCCGGACAGCCAGGTCGGCGACATCGTCGAGGTCGAGGTGACTCCGAAGGACTTCGGCCGCATCGCCGCCCAGACGGCCAAGCAGGTGATCGTCCAGCGCATCCGCGAGGCGGAGCGCGACATGGTCTACCGCGAGTTCCGCGACCGGGAAGGCGACATCGTGACCGGGACCGTGCAGCGCGTGGAGCGGCGGAACGTCTACATGGACCTCGGGCGGATCGAGGCGGTCCTGCCGCCGACGGAGCAGGTCCCGCGCGAGGGCTACCGGCAGAACGACCGCGTGAAGGCCTACGTCGTCGAGGTCAAGCAGGGCAATCGCGGGCCGCAGATCGTGGTCAGCCGGACGCATCCGGGGCTGTTGAAGCGGTTGTTCGAACTCGAAGTGCCGGAGATCTACGAAGGCATCGTGGAGATCAAAGCGATCGCGCGTGAGGCCGGCGCCCGCAGCAAGGTCGGCGTCATCTCCCGCGACCGCAACGTGGATGCGGTCGGCGCCTGCGTCGGGCCGAAGGGCACGCGCGTCCAGTCGATCGTGGACGAACTGCGCGGCGAGAAGATCGACATCGTGCCGTGGTCCGCGGATCAGGCGACGTTCGTCGCGAGCGCGCTCAGCCCGGCGAAGGTCATCCGCGTAGAGATCAACGAGGAGACCAAGACCGCGCTTGTGATCGTCCCCGACAATCAACTGTCGCTGGCCATTGGGAAGGAAGGGCAAAACGCGCGCCTTGCGGCGAAGTTGACGGGCTGGCGCATCGACATCAAGAGCGAGTCGCAGATCAAAGAGGCCGAGGCGCGCAAGATCTTCGCGGATCTCCCGGCGGAGGAGCCTGCGCCGGCGCGTCCGGCCGAAGGTCCCCGCGAGGTGCGGACGGCGCCGGCGGCCGCCGCCGAGCCCGACGCCGCCAGGTCCGAGCCCGCGCCGGTCGGCGCCGAAGGTTCCCATCAGGCCGAAGGCCCGCCGGCCGAAGCCCGGCGCCAGGGGGAGACGGAAGGACGTCCGGCGGACGGCGATCCCGCGTCCCGCGAGGCGGCACACCACGTCGGCGAGCGGGCCGGCGGGCGCTGAAGCAGGAGGACACCGGCGGTGCCGAAGGTACGCAAAGTCCCGCAGCGGCAGTGCGTAGCGTGCGGACAGGTTCGCCCGAAGCGCGAGTTGGTGCGGGTGGTGCGCACGCCCGGCGGCGACGTGCGGTTCGATGCGACCGGCAAGGTGTCCGGACGCGGAGCGTACGTGTGTCCCGACCCCGCGTGTATCGACCGCGCCGTCCGCAGCGGACGGTTGTCGGGCGCGTTGGAGCGGCCCGTCGCGGAGGACCTCGCCGAGCGGCTTCGCGAAGCGATCGTGCGGCAGGTGCCGCCGCGCGCCCCGGTCATTCGTCGCGTGTCGCTCAAGGAGCAGCGGCAGCCGGACGGTACTGAGGCTCGTGTTCGTGAAACGGAGGGGTGCTGGTGAAGGTACACGAGCTGGCCAGGGAACTGGGCCTGACCAGCAAGGAACTCATCGATCGGCTGGAGACTCTCAAGGTCTCGGTCCGCAATCACATGTCCGTGCTCGACCCGGACACGGAGGCGCGGGTCCGCCGTGCCGTCGCGGCCTCCGCGGCGGCGGCGGGAACGGCGCCGGCTCCCGAGCCCGCCCGCGGTCCAGCCCGCGTCGTTGCCGACGATAAGGTCCGCCAAAGCGACTTCTTGAGAGAGAAGTACGGCTCGGACGTGAAGGGCGTGCGGGTGTTCCGCGCGCCGCGGCCCGAGCCGGCGGCTCCGCACACCGCGCCCGAACCCGCGCAGCCCGCCGCGGCGAGCGTCACCACGCGGCCCGCGGCCGGCAAACCCGCGGAACCGGCCGGGCGTGGTCCGGCGGCCCGGCCTGCCGCCGCGGCCGGCGGAACCGCGGTAAAGCGCCCGGAGGGCAAGACCGAAGCGAAGCGCCCGGCGGCGCCCTCGCGCGAGCGTCCTGCCGCGCAGGCCCCCGTGGCCGCCCAAGCCGCGGCCCCGTCCGCGCCGCCAAAGGACAAACCGACGATTCGGTTTGGCGACCTGCGGAAGGCGCCGCGGTACGAACCCGGTACGGCGGCGCCGCGTCCCGCGCTCGAGCCCTTCCCGCCCGCGCCGGAGCCGGCACGACCGGAACCGCCGAGACCGGCGGAGCCCGCCGCGCGGGTCAAGGAAGTGCCGCAGCCCCAATCGCCGGCGCCTGAGCCGGTCGCCCCACAGCCGGTGCGGTATCTCGAACTGGGCGGTCCGATCCAGGTCGGCGATCTCGCGGCCCGCATGGGTGTGGGGCCCGGCGAGGTCGTGAAGCGGCTCGTCGAGGGCGGCGTGCTCGCCGGGGTCAACCACATGATCCCGCTCGAAGTTGCGACCAAGGTCATGGCCGCGTTCAACTACGCGCCCAAGGCACGTGAGGTGGAGCAGGTCCAGGAGGTCGCGCCGACGCTCGAGGTGCCCGCCGCGACGCCGCAGGAGAAGGGCACGACCACGCGGCCGCCGATCGTGACGGTGATGGGGCACGTCGATCACGGCAAGACGAGCCTCCTCGACGCGATCCGGAAGACGTCCGTCGCCGCGCGGGAGTTCGGCGGCATCACGCAGCACATCGGCGCGTACACCGCCGAGGCCAACGGTAAGAAGATCGTCTTCATCGATACCCCCGGCCACGAGGCGTTCACGATGCTGCGCGCACGGGGCGCGCAGGTGACCGACCTCGCGGTGCTGGTGGTGGCGGCCGACGACGGCGTGATGCCGCAGACGGTCGAGGCGATCAACCACGCCAAGGCCGCCCGCGTGCCGGTGGTCGTGGCGATCAACAAGATAGACGTGCCGCAGGCCAACCCGGACCGCGTGAAGCAGCAGCTGTCCGACCTCGGCCTGGTGCCGGAGGACTGGGGCGGCGACACCATCACGGTGCCGGTCTCCGCCCGCCAGCACACCGGACTCGATACGTTGCTGGAAATGATTCTGCTGGTCGCCGAACTGCGCGACCTCCGCGCGACGCCGGACAAGCCGGCGCGCGGAACCGTGGTCGAAGCCCGGCTCGACAAGGGCCGCGGGCCCGTCGCCACGGTGTTGATTCAAGACGGGACGCTGCGCGTCGGCGACGCGGTGGTGGTGGGGGAGACCTACGGGCGCCTCCGGGCGATGCACAGCGACGCCGGCGCGCGCGTCGACTCGGCACCGCCGAGCACCCCCGTCGAGGTAATCGGCCTGAGCGATGTGCCGCAGGCCGGCGACCTGCTGGAGGCCGTCTCCAACGAGCGCATCGCGAAGGCGGTGGCGGAGGAGCGCCTGGAGCGGCGCCGCGCGGTCGAGCAGGTGCGCTCGCGGCAGCTCAGCGTGGAAGAGATCTCGCGCGAGACCGGGACCGTGACGGAACGCAAGGAGCTCCGGGTGATCGTGAAGGGCGACGTCCAGGGCTCTGTCGAGGCCCTGGTGCCGGCGATCGAGCGGCTCACGACGCCGGAGGTCCTCATCACGATTCTTCACGCCGCGGTCGGCAACGTCAGCGAGTCGGACGTGATGCTGGCGGCGGCCAGCCAGGCGCTGATCGTCGGCTTCAACGTGCGGCCCGAACCGCAGACGCGCAGGCTCGCGGAGCAGGAGCACGTCGACATCCGGCTGTACCGCGTCATCTACGAGGTCCTCGACGACGTCAAGAAGCTGACGACGGGCCTGCTGGCGCCGAAGACCCGGGAGGTCGTCCTCGGGCGCGTCGAGGTGCGGCGGGTGTACTCGATCAGCCGCGTCGGCACGATCGCCGGCTGCTACGTGACGTCCGGCCGCGTCACGCGCGGCGCGCGCGTGCGGGTGATCCGCGACGGCGTCGTCGTGCACGAGGGCATCGTCGGCTCGCTGCGGCGGTTCAAAGAGGACGTGCGTGAGGTGGCGGAAGGCTTCGAGTGTGGCATCGGGCTCGAGCGGTTCGGCGACGTCAAGGAGGGCGACGTTCTCGAGGTCTTCGCCGTGGAGACGATGCCGGCTTAGCCTGACGCCGCGGGCCGCCGACGCTTCGCGATGGTGGTTGGTGTGCTGCGCGTCGAGTGCGGCCTTCCGGGCACGCAGAGCATCAAGGACAAACGCCGGATCGTGAAAGGGATGCTGGACCGCGTGCACCACCGCTTCAATGTGGCGGCGGCCGAGGTCGCGCATCAGGATTCGTGGCGGCGCGCGGGCTTCGCGGTCGCCTGTGTCAGCACGGAGGTCCGTCACGCCGACGCCGTGCTGGCGCGTGTCGCCCGCGAGTTCGAGCGTCACGGGGAACTCGTGATGCTCGACTACAGCACCGAGATGCGGTGATCCGGCTCGGAAGGGAACACCCGTGACGAGTCCGCGCATCGCCCGGCTTCGCGAACTCTTCAAGGAGGAGACGAGCCTCATCCTCAGGCGCGAGATGAAGGATCCGCGCATCGGCTTCGTCTCCGTGACGGATGTCGAGCTGAGTCCGGATCTCGGCCACGCGCGCATCTTTGTCAGTATCTACGGTGACGCCGAGGCGAAGGCGACCACGATGGCGGCGCTCACGAGCGCCGCGGGCTTCGTCCGCACGGAACTCGCACGCCGGATCCGGCTCCGCCACATCCCGGCGGTGAGTTTTCGCCTCGACGAATCCATCGAATACGGCGACCGGGTCAACCGCCTGTTGCGCCAGGTCGCCGGGGAGCGGCAGGACCGGGAACCCGAATGACGCCGGCGGAGCGCATCGCCGAGACACTCCTCGGTCGGCGGGTGCTGCTTCTGAATCACGTGTCGCCGGACGGCGATTGTCTCGGATCCACCCTCGCCCTTGCCCGCGCGCTGCGCGCGCGGGGGCAGCACGCGGTCGTGGCCAGCAGCGACGGCGTCCCGGACATGTACCGGTTCCTGCCGGGCGCGGAGCAGGTCGTTAGTGAGATCGCCGCGGACACGCCGTTCGGGGCCGCGGTCTTCATGGAATGCAGCACGCCCGATCGGGCCGGCGCGCTCGCCGGCCGGGCGGTCGGGGCGCCGCTGTGGATCAACATCGACCATCACGTCAGCAACGGCGGCTACGGCGATCTCATCCTGTACGATCCGGCCGCGGCGGCCGTCGGCGAACTGGTGACCCCCATCGTCCAGGCGCTCGGACCGATTGACGCCCCCACCGCGACCTGTCTCATGGCGGCCCTGCTTACCGATACGGGCAGCTTCCGCTACGCTAGCGTCACCCCGCGCACGCTCCGGATCGCCGCGGATCTCGTCCAGGCCGGGGCGAGCCCGGCGGACGTGTTCACGCGCGTCTACGAGAACCGGCCCGCCGCGGCGATGCGGCTCCTCGGTATGGCGCTCGACCGGCTGCAGCTCACCCCGGACGGCACCGTCGCGTGGACGGCCGTCACGCAAGAGATGCTGCGCGCGTCGGGCGCGCCGATGGAGGAGTCGGAAGGCATCGTCGGCACGCTGCGCTCGATCGCGGGGGTGCGGGTCGCTCTCCTGTTCAAGGAAGAACCCGACGGGATCCGCGTCAGTCTGCGCGCGCGCGCCGGCGTGCGGGCGAACGTGATCGCGGAAGCGTTCGGCGGAGGGGGGCACGCCGCGGCGGCGGGCTTCACCGCGACCGGCCCGCTGCCCGACGTCATGCGACGCACCCTCGACGCGGTGCAGCGGGAAATGGCGGCCGGCGCGGTTTCGTAGCCGCGCCGACCATTCGAGCATGGACGGCGTTCTCAGCGTACTCAAACCCCCGGGCATGACCTCGCACGACGTGGTCGACGCCGTGCGGCGGCTCGGCGGGCTGCGCCGTGTCGGCCACACCGGCACGCTCGACCCCGGGGCGTCGGGCGTCCTCGTCGTGTGTCTCGGACGCGCCACGAGGCTGAGCGAATTCCTGATGGACGTCGACAAGGAGTACCGCGTCGAACTGCGTCTGGGTACCCGGACCAGTACGGGCGATGCCTACGGCGAGATCCTGCCGCCGCGCACTCCCGACGCTGCGCCGGGCCGGGCGGCCGCGGGCGGTGGCGCATCCGCCGGGGGACGCGCGCAGTTGGAAGCCGTCCTCCGCCGGTTCACCGGCCGCATCCTTCAGGTCCCGCCGATGGTCTCGGCGATCCACCACGAAGGCGCCCGGCTTTACGAACTCGCGCGGCGCGGCGAAGTGGTCGATCTCCAACCCCGCCCCGTGGTCGTTCATCGCATCGACATCGTGACGCACGACCGCGAGTGGACGCGCGTGCTGCTCCATGTCGTGTGCGGCAAGGGAACCTACATCCGCAAACTGTGCGCCGATATCGGCGATGCGCTGGGCTCCGGCGGCTACGCGCATTTCATGGTGCGGACCCGCACCGGCGCCTTCGCGGTCGAGGAGGCGCGCACGTTCGAAGAGCTGCAGGCCCTCGCGGCGGAGGGCGCGCTCGCCGGCGCGCTCGTCTCGATGGATGACGCCGTGGGACATCTGCCCGCGGTCGACCTGTCCGATCAGTCTGTCAGCGACGTGCTGCACGGCCATCCGGTGCCGGTCTGGAAAGCGGGGCACACCCCGCCGGCCGACGACATGCCGGTGCGGCTTCGCAGCCGCCGTGGAACGCTCGTGGCGCTCGCGCGGGTGGAACAGGGGCAGCTCCGGCCCTTCAAGGTCCTCGCCGGGGCGGCAGCGCCGAAGCCGGCCGGCGGTCTTCGAGCGGGAGGCGGACGTGCGCCGCGCGTTCGGCCTCGCTGACTGGCCCGCGGATGTCCGCGGGCCGGTGCTCGCGCTCGGCACGTTCGACGGCATCCACCTCGGCCACCGGCGCGTGCTCGGGCTCGCCGTCGACCGGGCGCGCGCCCGCGGCGGCCCGTCTGCGGCACTGACGTTCGAACCGCATCCGCTCGAAGTTTTGCGCCCCGCCCACGAGCCGGTGCTCCTCTCCACGGTCGACGAACGCCTCGAGCAGTTCGAGGCGCTCGGCATCGACGTCGGCCTCGTGCTGCCGTTCGACGATGCGTTCTCGAAGATCGCCGCCGCGGCATGGCTCGACGGGGTGCTGCGGGGGCGCCTCGATGCCCGCGAAATTGTCGCGGGATCGTCGTACACGTTCGGGTTCCGGCGTGAAGGCACGGCGCGGCGCCTCGAAGCGTGGGGCCGCGCCGCCGACGTGCCCGTGCATCTCGTGCCCGCGGTGCTGGCCGGCGGTGAACCCGTCAGCAGCAGCCGCATCCGCGCGGCGCTGCGCGAGGGCCTGGTCGAAGACGCCGCCCGTCTCCTCGGCCGCTGCTACCGCCTCGCGGGGCGTATCGTGCCCGGCGCGGGGCGCGGCCGGACGATCGGCGTACCGACCGCCAATCTCGCGACGCCGCCGCGCAAGATCGTGCCGGCGCACGGCGTCTACGCGACCGTGGCCTCGGTGCGTGGCCGCCGATACCGCGGCGCAACCAACATCGGCACCCGCCCGACGTTTGGGGGCGCCGGCGTCACCGTGGAAACCTTCCTGCTTGACTTCGAGGGTGACTGCACGGGCGACGAGATGGTCCTTGAGTTCGTCCGCTATCTGCGGGGGGAGCGCGCGTTTCCGGACGCGGGCGCGCTGACCCGGCAGATCGCCCAAGACGTGGCGGCGGTGCGGGAGTTGCCCGGCGAAGAGGAAGCGGGTATAATGTGACAGTGCAGGACCCTGTGATGTGCGTCATGCGCGCCGCGGGGCGCGCGGGCGGGCTCCGTGAAGACGGGCGCCCGCAGGGTACGTATCTGACCACCGCCCGGGTGGTCAGTTTCTTTTTGCGATGACTTCGCGCCGTCAGGCCCGCGAAGCCGCTCTCGGGGTGCTCTTCCAGATCGACCTCGGCAAGATAGACGCGGGCGATGCCCTCGACAGTGTGCGTGCGCAGGGATGGCCGCGCGACGACTGGACCCTCATCGAGCGGCTCGTGCGCGGCACGCGGGACCACGTGGGCGAGATCGACGCGCTGATCCGCGGCGTGGCCGAGCACTGGACGCTCGAGCGCATGGCGACCGTCGACCGCAACGTCCTGCGCATGGCGATCTTCGAACTCCAGCACACCGACACCCCCGTCGGTGTCATCATCAACGAGGCGGTGGAACTCGCGAAGCAGTACAGCACCGAGGAGTCCGGCCGGTTCGTCAACGGCATGCTCGGCAAGATCGTGCGGCAGGATTCGCGGATGGTCCGCCAGGCAGCGCCGTAGTGCCGACCTCCCGTGCGCGTGCATCTTGTGGTGTCGGGCCGGGTCCAGGGCGTCGGATTCCGTGAGTTCACCCGCCGGACGGCGCAGCGGCTCGGCGTCGGGGGCTGGGTGCGCAACCTCACCGGCGGCCAGGTCGAAGTCGTCGCGGACGGCGAACGGCCGGCGCTCGAGGCGCTCGTGAACGCCGTGGCCGGCGGACCGGCCGGGGCCTTCGTGCGCGACGTCCGCCGGGAGTGGCAGGACAGCCCCGATGGGGAGAAGGAGTTTGTGATCCGCTAACACAGCATGCCGGAAACGTCCCGCCGACCGGTGGCCATCGAGTGCGTTCTCGCCGAGCACGGCCGGCTCGTCGACACCGCCCTCGACCGGTATCTCCCTCCCGAAGACGCTCTCCCCGCCGAGGTCCACCGCGCGATGCGCTACAGCGTGTTCGCCGGCGGCAAGCGGCTTCGCCCGATCCTCGTCATCGCCGGCGCCGCGGTCGCGGGCGCGCCGCTCGAGTCCGTCCTGCCGCCCGCCTGCGCCGTCGAACTCATCCACACGTACTCGCTGATCCACGACGACCTGCCGGCGATGGACAATTCGCCCCTTCGGCGAGGACGCCCGGCGTGCCACGTCGTGTTCGGCGAAGCGACGGCGGTGCTGGCGGGCGACGCCCTCCACGCGCTCGCGTTCGAGCTGCTCGCCCGAAGCGCCGAGGCCGCGCCGTGTACGCTCGAGCGCGTGCTCGAAGACCTCGCGATCTACCTGCTGGAGCGGGACCGGTGACCCGGCGGCCGTCCGGCCCAACGCCCGAGCGCGGCGCGCGCCTCGACGAGCGGCTTGTCCGGGACGGTCTCGCGGAGACGCGGGAGCGAGCGCAGGCCGCGGTGCTGGCCGGGCGCGTCACGGTCGACGGCACCCTCGCCGACAAGCCGGGCCGCCGCGTCACCCCGGCCATGCGCGTGGCCGTGACGGCGCCGGCGCACCCCTACGTCGGACGGGGCGGGATCAAACTCGTCCACGCGCTCGCGGCCTTCGGCGTGGACGTGGGGGACGCGGTGGCCGTCGATCTCGGCGCAAGCACGGGCGGGTTCACCGACTGCCTGCTGCAGCGGGGCGCGGCGCGGGTCTACGCGGTCGATGTGGGCCGCGGACAGCTCGCGTGGCGCCTCCGGCACGATCCCCGCGTCGTCGTCATGGAAGAGACGAACGCGCGGACGCTCACGCCGGAGGCCGTCGGCGGCCCGCGCGATCTTGTGACGGCGGACCTCTCGTTCATCAGCCTGCGCCTCGTCTGGCGCGCGATCGCGGGGCTCGTGCGCGCCGGCGGAGACGTCGTCGCGCTCGTCAAGCCGCAGTTCGAGGCCGGACGCGCCGCGGTGGGGCGCGGTGGGGTCGTGCGGGATCCGGCGGTGCACATCGCGGTCCTCGAGGACGCGCTCGCGGCCTCGGTGCGCGAAGGACTCGAGCCCGCGGGCGTCACCGCGTCGCCCGTCGCTGGACCGGCCGGCAACATCGAGTACTTCGTGCATCTGAAGAAGCGCGCCGCGGCGGAGGTCCGGGGCGGCGGGAACGGCGCCGGCCGTGTCCTGGAGCCCTCCGGACTCGACATCCGCGAGGTCGTCGAGGTCGCCCACGCCCGATTCGGCGGACGGGCCGTGCGGGAGGGGCGGCGCGGCGCATGAAGGCCGTCGCTCTGTTCGTCAACGTCGACAAACTGCGCGCCGACCCGGAGGTGGGCCGCCTCGCGCGGGACGCCGCGGCGCTGCTCGCGTCGCGGCGCGTCGGCGTCGTCGTCAACGAGGAGAGCGCGCGGGAGCTCGGCCTGCCGGAATCCGGCGTCCCCGCCGCCGATCTCGGCCGGCGCGCCGACGTGCTCGTGGTCTTCGGGGGCGACGGCACGATCCTGCAGGCCGCGCGGCAGGCGGCGCGCGACGGCATTCCGATCCTGGGCGTGAACCTCGGCGGGTTCGGGTTTCTCGCGGAGGTGCAGGATCGCGCGGTTGACGACGCGCTGCTGCGGGTGCTCGGCGGCGACTACCGCGTGGACGAACGGATGATGCTGCAGGCGCAGGTCTGCCGCTCGGACCGGATCGTCCGCGAACTGCTCGCGCTCAACGATGTCGTGGTGACGAAGAGCGGGTACGCGCGCCTCCTGCGCATCCGCACCGACATCAACGACGTGCACCTCGCGACCCATACGGCGGACGGCCTCATCGTCGCGACGCCGACCGGCTCGACGGCCTACTCGCTGTCGGCGGGCGGACCGATCCTGCATCCCGATCTCGACGCCATCGTGCTCACCCCGATCTGCGCGCACACGCTCAGCGCCCGCGCCGTGGTGCTCTCCGGCGCCGAGGCGATCACGATCCGCGTCGAGCCGACGGGCGCCCCGTCGGTGCTGACCGTCGACGGGCAGGAAGGCCACCCGCTGGAGCCGGACGACGTGGTCCGGGTCGCCCGGGCGCCCTGCCGCGCGCGGCTCGTCCGGCTCGGGCGGACCGGATTCTACAAACTGCTGCGCACCAAATTGTCGTGGGGCGGCGAGCGATGACGCACAGCGCCGGGGGGACGGAGCCGATGACGCACGCTACACCGCAGCGGCCGGTGAAGTACATCTTCGTCACGGGGGGCGTGGCGTCGGCGCTCGGCAAGGGCATTACCTCCGCCTCGCTCGGCCGGCTGCTGAAGAGCCGGGGCTGGCGGGTCAGCGCGCTGAAGTTCGATCCATACGTGAACGTGGACGCGGGGACCATGAACCCGTTCCAGCACGGCGAGGTCTTCGTCACCGACGACGGCGCGGAGACCGACATGGACCTCGGGCATTACGAGCGCTTCATCGACGAGAGCCTCGGGCGCGACAACAACACCACGACGGGGAAGATCTACGGGGCCGTGATCGCGCGCGAGCGCCGCGGCGAGTACCTCGGCGGCACCGTGCAGGTGATCCCGCACATCACCAACGAGATCCGCGAGGAGATCAGCCGCGTTGCCCGCCTCCAGCGCGCCGACGTGCTGATCGTGGAAGTCGGCGGGACCGTCGGGGACATCGAGAGCCTCCCGTTTCTGGAGGCCATCCGGCAGTTCCGCCGGTACGTCGGCGAGGCGAACGTCATGTACGTGCACGTCTCGCTCGTCCCGTACCTCCGCGGCGCCGGCGAGCTCAAGACCAAGCCGACGCAGCACAGCGTCAAAGAGCTGCGCGGCATCGGCATCCACCCCGACGTGATCGTCTGCCGGACGGAACGGCCGCTCTCGCGGAGCCTCCGCGACAAACTGGCGCTGTTCTGCGACGTGGCCCCGGAGGCCGTGATTCAATCGATCGACGCGCCGAGTGTCTACGAAGTGCCGCTCGTCCTCGAGGACGAAGGCCTCGCGCGCATCGCGGAGAAGCGGCTCGACCTGCCGGTGCAGGTACCCGAGCTCGGGGACTGGCGGCTCATGGTCGACCGGCTGCTTAATTCGCCGGAGATCGTGGAGATCGGCCTCGTCGGCAAGTACATGGGGAACGACGATTCGTACATCAGTATCGAAGAGGCGTTGCGGCACGGCGGCATCGCCACCGGCTGCCGGGTCCGCATCGTCAAGCAGGACTCGGAGGAACTCGACGCCCTGGAGCCGGACGGCGTGGCGGCGCGCCTCGGCCGGTTCGACGGGATCCTGGTCTGCCCCGGCTTCGGCGCGCGGGGCGTCGAAGGCAAGGTCAAGGCGGCCCAGTTCGCGCGCACGCACGGCGTGCCGTTCTTCGGCGTGTGCTACGGCATGCAGTGGGCGGTGGTGGAGTTCGCGCGGCACGTCTGCGGTCTGGACGGCGCGAACACCACCGAGGTGGCGCCGTCCACCCCGCATCCGGTGATCGATCTGCTGCCGGAGCAAAAGGCGGTCACCGACAAGGGCGGCACCATGCGGCTCGGATTGTATCCCTGCCGGCTCGCGCCCGGCTCGCTGGCCCACGGGGCGTACGGCGCGGACGACGTGGAGGAGCGCCACCGGCACCGGTTCGAGGTCAACAACGAGTACCTGCCGGTGCTCACGCGCCACGGTCTTCGCGTCACCGGACTCTATCCCGAGCGCAACCTCGTCGAGATCATCGAACTCCCGGGGCATCCGTGGTTCCTCGGCACGCAGTTTCACGCCGAGTACCGCTCGCGGCCCACGCGGCCGCATCCGCTCTACCGCGCCTTCATCGCGGCGGCGCTCGCGCGGCTGCGGACGCAGGTACCGCGGGTCGCAAAGGAGCCGTCCGCGCCTACGGCGAACCGATGAGTCTGCCGGATCCGCGCCGCGCGCCCTGGGACCTTCGGGCGGCGCGGCGAGTTTTCATCCGGGCCGGAGGGGACACGAGCATGGGCACCGTGTACATGAACGGCCGGTTCGTCGCCAAAGAGGACGCCAGTGTCTCGGTGTACGACCACGGTTTCCTCTACGGGGACGGGGTCTTCGAAGGCATTCGCTGCTACAACGGGCGGGTCTTCAAACTCACGGAGCACGTGGACCGGATCTTTGAATCGGCCCACACGCTCAAGCTGGAGATTCCGATGAGCCGCGAGGCGTTCACCGCCGCGATCGTGGAGACCGTGCGCCGCTCGGGGCTGCGCGACGCCTACATCCGGCCGGTCGTCTCGCGCGGGCCGGGCGATCTCGGCATCGATCCGCGCAAGTGCCCGAAGGCCAACGTGGTCATCATCGTCGACTCGATTCAACTGTATCCGGAGGAAGCCTACCGCAAGGGACTGCGGGTCATCACCACCTCGACCCGGCAGCGTCCCGTCGACGTGCTCAATCCGCGCATCAAGACCTGCAACTACCTCAACAACATCATGGCGCGCCTCGAGGCCAACCTCGCCGGCGTCGACGAAGGCCTGATGCTGACGACGGACGGCTACGTCGCGGAGTGCACCGCTGACAACATCTTCATCGTGCGGCGGGGCCGCGTCCTCACCCCGCCGCCCTACATCGGGATCCTGCAGGGCGTCACCCGCCAGGCGGTGCTGGATCTGTGCGGCACACTCGGCGTCCCGGCCGCGGAGCAGGTGATCACGCTGCACGATGTGTACACGGCGGACGAGTGTTTCCTGACCGGCACCGGCGCGGAGCTCGGACCGGTGGTCCAGATCGACGGGCGGCCGATCGGCCCCGGCACCCCCGGGCCGGTCACCATGAAGATCCTCGCGGCGTTCCGCGACTTTGCCGCCCGGGAAGGCACCCCGGTCTACGAGACGACCGGAGCGCGGGGCGGAGACTAAGCGAAGCTGACACCGGCCGTCCTGCGCGCCGCCGCGCCCCGTACGGGTCGATGACCGGCGGCGCCGAGCCGAAGGTCCTCCGCAGCCGGCATGTGTTCCAGGGCCGGGCATTTGCGGTTCGGGTCGACGAGATGGAAAACCCGAGCGGACGGCGCTGGTCGCTCGAAGTCGTGGAGCACCCCGGCGCCGTGGCGATCCTGGCACTCCTGCCAGATCGTGACGTCGTCCTCGTCCGGCAAACGCGCCCGGCGGTCGGCCGCGTGCTGTACGAGATCCCGGCCGGCACGCTGGAGCCGCCCGAGCCGCCCGAGGCGTGTGCGCGGCGCGAACTCGCCGAGGAGGCCGGCTACGCCGCGCGGACGTGGGAGCGGCTCGCCACGTTTTATCCGGCGCCCGGGATCTCGACCGAAGAGTTGCATCTGTTTCTCGCCCAGGACCTGCACCCTGTCTCGGCCCAGCGTGAAGAAGAGGACATGACGGTGCACCGCGTCCCGCTTGCCGTCGCGCGCCGCCTGGTCGCGACGGGCGAACTCCACGACGCGAAATCGATCGTGGCGGTGCTGCTCGCGGCCGAGCGCTTCGGCGTCCCGGCCGGGTGACGCCGTACCCGGCCGCAGGTCCGCTGTCCAAAGCCCAGCGCCAGGGGACGCGCGTGCTCGTCCTGGTCCTCGACAGCTGCGGGATCGGCGGCGCGCCGGACGCGGGCCGGTACGGGGACGAAGGGTCGAGCACGCTGCCGCACACCGCCGCGGCATGCGGCGGGCTGCGGCTGCCGGCGCTGGGACGGCTCGGGCTCGGCCGGCTGGCGCCGATCGCCGGCGTGCCGCCGGCCGACCATCCGCAGGGCGCCTTCGGCGTGCTGACGGAGGTCTCGGCCGGCAAGGACAGTACGACGGGACATTGGGAACTCATGGGTCTGATCCTCGAGCGTCCGTTTCCGACCTACCCGCACGGGTTTCCGCCCGAGGTCATCGAGCCGTTCGAAGCCCGCATCGGCCGCCGCGTGCTCGGCAACCGGCCGGCCTCGGGGACGACGATCATCGCCGAGCTCGGGGAAGCGCACATCCGCACGGGCCGGCCGATCGTCTACACGTCCGCCGACAGCGTCTTTCAAATCGCCGCGCACGAGGCGGTTATCCCGGTGGCCGCGCTCTACGGCATGTGCGAGATCGCCCGCGCGATTCTCACCGGCCCCCACGCCGTCAGCCGGATCATCGCGCGCCCGTTCGTCGGCGAACCGGCCGAAGGGTTCGTACGCACCGACCGCCGGCGGGACTTCTCCGTGCCTCCGCCGCGGGACACCGTGCTCGACCGCCTGGCGGCGGCCGGTGTGCCGGTCGTGGGGATCGGCAAGATCGGCGATCTCTTTGCCGGGCGCGGCATCACCAGGGTCGTGCATACCCACGACGATATGGACGGGCTCACACAGACCGTGCAGGCGCTCCCGGCGCTCGAGCGTGGGCTCGTGTTCACCAACCTCGTCGACCTGGATACCCTGTATGGCCATCGCAACGACCCCAAGGGGTACGGTGCCGATCTCGAACGGATCGATGCGCGCCTCGATGAGGTCCTCGCGCAGCTGGGGCCGGCGGGGCTCGCGTTCATCACCGCGGACCACGGAAACGATCCGACCTCCGGGAGCACGGATCACTCGCGCGAGCGCGTGCCGCTGCTCGTGGCGGGCCCGCGCGTGCGCGGCGGGGTGAACCTCGGCGTGCGCGCGACATTCGCGGACGTGGGCGCGACCGTGGCCGCGGCCTTCGGCTTGCCGGGGACCGGCGCCGGCGCTAGTTTTCTCGAGGAGATCCTCGCACCGTGACGGGGCGGGGAGGAGAGCCGGTGCAGCCGCCCGCGGGAGCGCTCGCCCGGGCGGTCCACGAGGCGGCCGATGCGATCCGGGCGCACTGGCCGCAGGTTCCGCAGTGCGCCATCGTGCTCGGCAGCGGACTCGGCGGCCTCGCCGGCGAGATCGATGGGGACGCTGTTGTTCCGTACGGCGCGATTCCGCATTTTCCCGTGCCGAGTGTGGCCGGCCACGCGGCGGAGTTGGTGCTGGGCCGGCTCGACGGGCGGCCCGTCGCGGCGCTTGCGGGCCGCGCGCACCTGTACGAGGGCTACACGGCCGGACAGGTGGCGTTTCCCGTTCGCGTGCTCGCCGCGTTGGGCACGCCGGTGCTCGTTCTGTCCAACGCCGCGGGCGGCCTGAATCCGGCGTTCCGCCGCGGCGATCTCATGCTCCTGACCGACCACATCAATCTGACCGGAGCGAATCCGCTCGTCGGCCCGAATGACGACCGGATCGGGCCGCGGTTCCCGGACATGTCCGCGGTCTATGATCCGGGGCTGCGGAGCGTCGCGGAGGCCGCGGCGCGCGCGGACGGCATCCCGTTGAGGACGGGCGTGTACGCGGGTGTGCTCGGCCCGTCCTATGAGACCCTCGCGGAAATCCGGATGCTGCGCACGTTGGGGGCGGACGCCGTCGGCATGTCGACGGTCGTGGAAGCGATCGCGGCGCGGCACGCCGGCATGCGCGTGATGGGCATCGCCGCCATCACGAATGCGATCGACGGCCGAGACCGCGCGGCCGAGGCCGCGGTCGCGCACGAGGACGTGCTGGCCGCGGCCGCGGCGATCGGGCCGCGGTTCGCCGCGCTCGTACGGAAGATCGTCCGCGACCTGCCGGCCGGCGGCGTTCGGGGGCGGGTGCCCCGTCGGACGAGGCAAGACGCCTGATGTCCCGGGGCCGGAGCCGCATCTGCACCCATTCGTCGAGGGCGCGCGCGCCGAGGCGCCGGTAGAAGCCGATCGCCGGCCGGTTCCACCGAAGCACGCTCCATTCCATGCGCCCGCAGCGCTCGCGCACCGCGATCCGGGCCAGCGCGCGCAGCAGCGTCGTGCCGGCGCCGCGGCTCCGCTCGGCCGGCAGCACGAAGATATCCTCGATGTATAGCGAGGGCCGTCCCATGAAGGTCGAATACGTGAGGAAGTACACGGCGATCCCGATCGGCCGCGTGCCGCGCCGGCAGATCAGGGTCTTGAAGTAGGGCCGCGGTCCAAATCCGTGCCGGCGCAGGCGCGCGGGCGTCGCTTCGACCTGCCGGCGCAGCCGCTCGTAGACGGCCAGACCCATGAGCAGGTCCCAGACGACGCCGGAGTCCCGCGCGGTCGCCGGACGAACGGTGAGCGCGTCGCGCCGCGGCGCCGGCACGGTCACGGCGGCCCCGCGACCAGGGCGGGTGGACGGAAGACCCCGATCGCCGCGGGCGCGGCCGGATATTTTTCCACTTCGACCAGCGCGGAGAGCGCGCTCGGCCCCTGCGCGAGTCTCGACGTGCCTTCATCGAACGAAAGCACGTTGGGATTGCCGTGGCGATCGAGCGGCCGGTCGCCGCCGTCGCCGGGATCGTACCAGGCGCCCGTCGCCATGACGACGACCGCCGGTGCGACACCGGCGTCGACCTCTACCCCGGCGAGGCAGGCGCCGCGGTCGTTGTACACTTTCACGACATCCCCCGACCGGAGTCTGCGCCGTGCCGCGTCGTCGGGATTCATCCGAAGCCTCTCGCAGCCCGCCACCTTGTACGCCGCCGAGACCGGCCCGGGGTCCATCTGGCCGTGCAGGCGGTGCGGAGGCTGGATGGTCACAAGGTGCAGCGGATACCGCCGCGCCGCCTCGGCGCCGAGCCACTCCCTGGGGGGCAGCCATGTGGGGTGCGGCGGGCAATCATCGTACCCGAACGCCTCGATGGCCGCGGAGTAGATCTCGATGCGTCCCGACGGTGTTCCGAGCGGATGCGCCTCGGGCGCGCGGCGGAAGTCGGCAAAGAGCACAAAGTCAGCGTCGGGCGCCGGCTGTTCGACGTAGCCCCGTTCCCAGAACGCGTCGAACTCCGGCAGCGCGATGCCGGCCCGGGCGTTCGCGGCGCGCGCTTCGGCGTAAATATGGCGCAGCCAGGCCGCTTCGTTCCGGCCCTCCGTAAAGACAGCCTCGAATCTGCCGCGTGCCGCGAGGTCGCGGAAGATGTCAAAGTCGTTCCGGCTCGCTCCGACCGGCTCGATCGCCCGGTGCATCGCGAAGAGGAAGCGATCACGGGACGAACCGCCGACGTCGTTGCGCTCCAGGCCCGTCGTCGCCGGCAGCACGATATCCGCGCGGCGCGCCGTGGCGGTCCACCACACCTCGTGCACGACAACCGTCTCCGGCTTCGTCCACGCCGCGCGCAGCCGGTTCAGATCTTGATGGTGGTGGAAGGGGTTGCCCCCGGCCCAGTAGACGAGCTGGATGTCGGGGTAGCGTTCGCGGCGGCCGTCGAACTCATACTCCGCGCCGGGATGGAGCAGCATGTCGGCGACACGCGCCACCGGAATCGCCCGCCCCGCGGGGTTCCGGCCGTGCCGCAGCGTTGGGGCGGGTACGTCCGGCCGCGGGTTCCCGACGCCGTTGATCGAGCCGTGCCCGAATCCGAACCCGCCCCCCGGGAGGCCGATCTGCCCCAGCATGGCGGCGAGCGTGATCAGCATCCAGTACGGCTGCTCGCCGCGGTGCGCGCGCTGCAGGGACCACGCGGCCGAGAGCATCGTCCTCGCCGCCGCCATGTCGCGGGCGAGGCGTCGAATGGTGTCCGCGGGGATGCCGGTGATGGCCGCGGCCCACTCCGGCGTCTTCGGAGCGCCGTCGCGCCCGCCGGTGAGATAGGGCCGGAACCGCTCGAAGCCGGTGCAGTACCGCGAGAGGAATTCGTGGTCGCAGCGGCCTTCGTCGAGCAGCACAAATGCGACGGCCAGCATGAGCGCGGCGTCGGTGTTGGGGCGGATGGGGATCCAGTCCGCGTCGAGAAAGTCGGGGCAGTCGGCCCTCGTCGGGCTCACGACCACGAACCGGCACCCCGCGTCGTGCGCGCGGCGCAGCCACGCCGCCATCGTGTGCTCCCCGCCGCCGCCGCTGTTGACCTGTCCGTTCTTGACCGCCAGGCCGCCGAAGGCGACGAACAGCGTGGTGTGCCGCACGATGCTCGGCCAGTGCGTGACGTGGCCGTCGACCGGGCCGTACGTTCCGATGACGTGCGGCAGCAGGAATCGCGCGCAGCCCCACGAGTAGTTGCCGGTCTGGTCGACGCACCCGCCGCCGGCGAACAGGAACCGTCGCACGAGGGTCCTGGCGTGGTGAAGGCGCCCCGCCGATGACCACCCGTAGGATCCCCCGAAGATCGCCTCCGCGCCGAAGCGCGTCCGCACCCGCGCCAGTTCCTCCGCAACGAGCCCAAGCGCCGTGTCCCACGAGACCTCGACGAAGGGTTCCGCCGAGGAGCGCCCGGAGGCGCTGCGGTCCCTGAGCCAGCCCTCCCGCACGGCTGGACGCGCAATGCGCAGCGGGGAATGCAGCATCGCGGGGATGGCCTCGAGCATCGGGGACGGATGCGGATCGCGGGCAAACGGTTCGCAGCGCACCACACGGCCGTCTTCAACGACGGCCGTGAACGCGCCCCAATGCGACAGCGAGGGAAAGCGTCCGTTCGGCGCCGGCATCGTCCGCCGGAGTTCGAAGACGCGCCGCAGCGCTCCTGCCGTGCGGCGCCGGAGCGCCGGTCCACGCGGCCGCGGAGGGTTTGTTGGAAACCGAAGGTAAGACACCCGCGACCCCGATGCGTTCGCGACATCGGCCGCCCCGCGTGGGTCGCGGAGGGGCGTCCGCGGGGCGGTTTCGCTGGAGCCGGTGGATGCGTTCCTACGAGGTAATCAGGACGAAGCGCGACGGTGGCGCCCTGCCGGACGACGCGGTGCGCGAGTTTGTCGGCGGCTTTGTCCGCGGCGACGTCTCGGACGCCGAAATGGCCGCGTTTCTGATGGCGGTCTATTACAAAGGACTGTCCGAGACGGAGACCTCCGCGCTCACCCAGGCGATGGTCGCGAGCGGCGAGACGCTCGACTTGAGCGGTGTTGAGGGTCCGACGGTCGACAAGCACAGCACGGGGGGCGTGGGCGACAAGACGTCGCTCGTCGTGGTCCCGCTCGTCGCCGCCGCGGGCGCGCGGGTCGCCAAGTTGTCCGGCCGGGCGCTCGGCCACACCGGCGGGACGCTGGACAAGCTCGAGGCCATTCCGGGCCTGCGTGTGGAATTGGAACCGCGCGCCCTCGTCGCGCAGGTCAACCGCGTCGGCTGCGCCATCGCCGGCCAGTCGGCGAAGCTGGTGCCGGCCGACAAGCGGCTGTACGCGCTGCGGGACCGCACGGCCACCGTGGAGAGCGTGCCGTTGATCGCCTCGAGCGTCATGAGCAAAAAGATCGCCGCGGGCAGCGGCGCCATCGTGCTCGACGTCAAGACGGGCAGCGGCGCCTTCATGAAAACGCCGGCCGCCTCCCGCGCGCTCGCCGAAACGATGGTGAAGATCGGACGCGCCGCCGGCCGCCGGACCGCCGCGGTGCTCAGCAGCATGGAACAGCCCCTCGGCCGGACGGTCGGCAACGCGGTCGAGGTGGTGGAGGCCATTCGCACGCTCCGCGGCGCGGGCCCGGACGACCTGACGGAACTCGCGCTCACCGTGGGCGCCCAGATGCTGGTGCTTGCCGGTGTGGCGGGCGCCGCCGGGGAGGCCCGGAAGCGCCTGGAGGCGGCGCTCGCCCACGGCGACGGGGCGCGCACGTTCGCGGCGATGATCGACGCCCAGGGCGGAGATCCGCGGGTGGTCGATGAGCCGGACCGGCTTCCGCTCGCGGAGATGGAACAGCCGGTCGCCGCGCCCGCGGACGGGTTTGTCACCCATATTGACGCGGAGGCCGTCGGATACGCCGCGATCGCGCTGGGCGCGGGCCGCGCGGCCGCGCGCGACCGGATCGATCCGGGCGCGGGCATCATTCTGGAGCGTAAGGTGGGGCACCCGGTGCGGCGTGGCGATGCCCTCGCGAGACTTCGAGGATCGGACGCGGGCCGCATGCGGGAGGCCGGCCGGCGCATTCTCGGCGCGTACCGGATCGGCGCCGAAACGCCCGGCGCGCTGTCGCTCGTCTTAGATGTGATCGCGTGACCGGGAGGTGGGGCCAGTGGCATTTCGAACGGTCGGCGTGGTCGGGTTCGGGCTCATGGGATCCGGCATTGTGGAAGTGTGCGCGAGGGCCGGCTACGACGTGACCGTCCGCGAGATCTCCGACGACCTCGTCTCGCGCGGACTCGACCGCCTCGACCGATCGCTCGCGCGCGGCGTGGAGCGCGGAAAGGTGCCGGCCGCCGACCGCGACGCGGCGCGCCGGCGGGTGCGGGGCACCACGCGGCTTGAAGACCTGGCGCGGTGCGACCTCGTCATCGAGGCGATCGTGGAATTGATGGACAAGAAAAAGGCGCTGTACGCCGAGCTGGACGGCGTCTGTCCTCCGGGAACGATCTTTGCCAGCAACACCAGCTCATTGAGCATCACCGAAATGGCCTCCGTGACGCGCCGCGCGGACCGATTCCTCGGGCTGCATTTTTTCAACCCCGTTCCGGTGATGAAGCCCGTGGAAATGGTGCGCGGCTTTCTTACGTCGGAGCAGACGCTCGCGGCCGCCCGGGCCTTCTGCGAGACGCTCGGCAAGACCGTCGTGCTGTGCAAGGACTCGCCGGGATTCATCGTCAACCTGCTCCTCGTCCCGTATTTGCTGGACGCGGTCCGGGCGTTGGAGATGGGCGTCGCCAGCCGGGAGGACATCGATACCGCCGTGCAGTTGGGGCTCAATCACCCGATGGGGCCGCTCACGCTGCTCGATTTCGTGGGAATCGACACCACGTACTACATCGCGGAAGCGATGTATCAGGAGTTCAAGGATACGCGGTACGCGGCGCCGCCGCTCCTGCGCAAGATGGTGCTGGCCGGCCATCACGGCCGGAAGACCGGCCGCGGGTTTTACGACTACGCGGAGGGGCGCCGCTCGTGACGTTCGAGACGTTCGAGACGTACGCCGAACGTCTCCTCAGGAGCGACGAGGTGCCCGGCGCCGCCGTCGCCGCGGCACGCAGCGGGACGGTCGTCTACGCGCGCGGCTTCGGCGCCGCGGACCGGGACGCCGGGATCCCGGCCGGGCCGGACACTATTTTCGGCGTCGCTTCCGTCACCAAGTCGTTTACGGCCGCCGCGGTCATGCGGCTCGCGGACGATGGGCGGCTGTCCGTGGACGACCCGGTGGTCGAGTACCTGCCGGAATTCCGGCTTCCGCGCGGCGACGCGCCGGCCGTTCGCATCCACCACTTCTTGACGCACACGCCCGGCTTTCCGCCGCTGCCGTCGCGATGGTATGCTTTCGGCGCGAGTGCCCGCGAAGATTCCGACGGCACTCCCCCGCCGGTGGACGTCGGCGCACGGCCGCCGTTCGAGACGCCCGAAGACCTGATGAGCTACCTGGCCAACGGTGATTGGACGCCGCTCGGGCCGCCGGGCGCTTGCTTCAGCTACTGCAACGAGGGCTACGCGCTGTTGGACGCGATTGTCGCGCGCGTGAGCGGCCGGCCGTACACGCGCTACGTTGCCGAGACGATCCTGGAACCGGCGGGCCTGACGAGCACCGCCTTTGGTCCGCCGCCCCCACATCCGCCGGCCGGTGCGATGCCGATGCCGCCCGGCGGCGTGACCACGCCCTACATCGCCAAGAAGGCAAACGGCCGGCGCATGATTCTTCCGGCGCGGACCTGGTGGTATTCGGAAGTGTGGCATCCCGCCGGAGGTATCTGTTCCACGGTGACGGACCTCGCGCGCTACCTCGAGCTCTATCGGACCGGCGGCATGGTCGGCGGCCGGCGCGTCCTTTCGGAGCGCGCCGTCGCGGCCATGACCCGTCCGCATGTCAGGGTCGGCCCGGGTCAGGGCTACGGGTACGGGCTGAGCGTGCTGCCTGAATACCGGGGCGGGGTGCTCGTCGGGCACCACGGGGGGCGGCGCAGCATCTCCGCGCAGATCGCGGTGGTACCGTCGCGCGGCGCCGCCGTCGCGGTGCTGGCGAACCTTGCGGACGCGCCGGTGAGCGCGATCGCGTACGGCCTGGTCAATGTTCTGGACGGCGCCGATCCCGACGTCCCGCCGATCGTCTATCCGGAGTACGCGTGCCCGCCGGAGCGGCTGCGCGTGTACGCGGGGGAGTATCGATCAGCGGAAGGCACGCTGGTGCGGGTGTCCGCGGACGGCGCGATGCTGACGATTGTCGCGGACGACATGCGTCTCGCCACGCGCCCGGTCGGTCCCGACGCCTTCGTCGTGCGCCCCCACGGCCTCGAACAGTACGTGCACTTCCTGGTGGACGGCCGGCCGGGCGCCGGTGCGGCGGCCCGCGCGGTCGCGTACGGCTCCCGCATCATCGCGCGGAGCGGTCCGCCGCCGCACACGGCGTAGTACGATAGAGTCGGAACGCCCCGTGGGGAACAGATGAGACAATGGACTTCACGCTGAGCGAGGAGCACCGCCTCGTCCAGTCCACGGTCCGGGAGTGGGCCACGACCCGCCTGCTGCCCAGGGCCGCGGAGATGGACCGCGCGGGGGCCTACCCGCGCGAATTCATCCGCGAACTCGGCGAGATGGGGCTCACCGGCGTCTTCACCCCCGAGGAGTACGGCGGCGGCGGGATGGACATGGTGTCCTACTGCATCGTGATCGAGGAGATCGCCCGGGCCGAGGCCGCGCTCGCCGCCGTCCTGTCTGTCAACAACTCGCTTGACTGCTACCCCATCTTGGCGTTCGGCACGGAGGCGCAGAAGCGGAAGTACCTGCCCGACCTCGCGCGCGGCCGCACACTTGGCTGCTACTGTCTCACCGAGCCCGCGGCCGGCTCGGACGCGGCGTCGCTGCGCACGGCCGCGCGGCGCGACGGCGACGGATATGTTCTCAACGGCACCAAGGTGTTTGTCACAAACGGCGTGGAGGCGGACGTGCTGGTCGTCTACGCCCGGACGGGCGGGGAGGGGCCGCGCGGCATCAGCGCGTTCATCGCCGAGCGGGGTGACCCCGGACTGCGCGTCGGCAAGATCGAGCACAAACTCGGCATTCACGCGAGCAGCACCTGCGAGATCGTCCTCCAAGATTGCCGGCTGCCGCGCGACCGGCTGCTCGGCGAGGAGGGCAAAGGCTTCACGGTCGCCATGGCCACGCTCGACGGCGGGCGCATCGGCATCGCCGCGCAGGCGCTCGGCATCGCTCGCGCGGCCATGGAGGACGCGATCGCCTACGCCAAGGACCGCCGGCAGTTCGGCCGGCCGATCGCGGAGTTCCAAGCAACGCAGTGGAAAATCGCCGACATGGCGACGCGGATTCACGCCGGGCGCCTGCTGATGTATCGCGCCGCCTGGATCCGAGACCAGGGCCGGCGCCACAGCCTGGAGGCGTCGATAGCCAAACTCTTCGCCTCGGAAACCGCGATGTGGGCGGCGACCCAGGCGGTGCAGATCTTTGGCGGCTACGGGTATATCCAGGACTATCCGGTGGAACGCCATTTCCGCGACGCCAAGATCACCGAGATCTACGAGGGCACCTCGGAGATTCAGCGGCTCGTCATCGCCCGCCACGTGCTGGCCGCGGCGGAACGCACGCTCGAGTCCCCGGTCGAGGACTGCCGGCCGGCGCGAACCGCGCATGACTAGGAGGCCCGCGTGAACGTCGTGGTGTGCGTGAAGCACGTGCCGGACACGGAGGCACAGGTGCGCCTCCGCGCCGACGGCCGCGGCGTCGACGAGAGCGGCCTCAATTTCGTCCTCAACTATTACGACGAGCACGGGGTCGAAGAGGCGCTGCGCATCAAGGAGCGCCTCGGCGGCACGGTGACGCTCGTCACCGCCGGCCCCGCGCGGGCCGTCGAGGGGCTTCGCGCCGGTTTGGCCATGGGCGCCGACGCGGCGGTCCACATCCAGGACCAGGTCGTCGCCGGGCTCGACCACATCGGCACCGCGCGCGTGCTGGCGGCGGCCATCAAGCCGCTGCCGTGCGATCTCGTCCTGTGCGGCAAACTCGCGACGGACGACAACGCGGGCATCGTCGGACCGGCGCTCGCGGAGTTCCTCGGCCTGCCGCAGGCGACCGCGGTTACCAAGCTGGAGTTGGGCGACGGCCGAAGGGCCACCGCGCACCGCGAGGTCGAGGGCGCGGTCGAGACTCTGGAAGTCCGTCTCCCGGCCGTCATCACGGTGGAGCGGGGGATCAACGAGCCGCGCTATCCGTCGCTGCCCGGCATCATGCGGGCGAAGCGGACGGCGATCACCGTGCGCCGCCTCGCCGACCTCGGCATGAGCACCCCGCCCACGGCGCACGTCGAACTGCTGCAGCTGGCGCCGCCGCCCAAACGCCAGGCCGGCCGCCGGCTCGAAGGGGAAGCCGCGGCGGTCGTGGGGGAGCTCATCCGCGCGCTGCGCGAAGAGGCCAAGGTCCTGTGAGCGCCGCCACGGACGTCTGGGTCGTCGTAGAGCCCGCGGCCGGCGGCCGGCCCCGCAAGATCACGTACGAATTGCTCGGACTGGCCCGCACGCTCGCCGGCCCGCTCAGGGTCCACGCCGTCGTCGCGGGACGCGCCGTCCGCGGCATGGCGGACGACCTGGCGGCCCACGGCGCGCACGTCGTGCACGTCGCGGAGTCGCCGCTCCTCGAGCCGTACACGACGGATGCCCATGTGCAGGCCGTCGGGACGGCGCTGGCCGGCGCGGCCCCGGGACTCGTCTTGATCGGCAGCACCGCGGCGGGCCGGGATCTCGCGCCCCGCCTGGCCGCGCGGCTCGACGCCGGGATCGTGACGGACTGCGCCTCGGTCGCGATCGAGGACGAGCGGGTCGTGGCGACCCGGCCGACGATGACGCGGAAGGCGATCGCGCGCGTCGCGTTTGGCGACGGTATCCGGATCGCTGTAGTGCTGCCGAATGTCTATCCGCCCGCGCCGGCCGAAGCGGGCCGCTCAGCGGAGGTCGTGCCGGTCGCGTTCAACATGGACGCGGGGGACGTGCGCACCCGGGTGGTCGAGGTGTCCGCCATCAAGCGGGAGACCGTTCCGCTGACCGAGGCGGACATTATCGTCTCCGGCGGCCGGGGTCTTCGCGGGCCCGAGAACTTTGCGCTGCTCGACAAGCTGGCCAAAGAACTGGGCGCGGCCGTGGGCTCGAGCCGCCCGCCGGTCGACTCCGGCTGGGTGCCGCACGATTACGAGATCGGCCAGACCGGCAAAACCGTCAACCCGCAGCTGTACATCGCGTGCGGCATCTCGGGGGCGCCGCAGCATCTGGCCGGCATGTCCGGCTCCCGCTACATCGTCGCCATCAACAAGGATCCCCAGGCGCCGATCTTCGGGATCGCGACCTACGGCGTCGTGGGGGACGTGTTCGAAATTCTGCCGCTCCTGACCGAAGAAGTGCGCAAGCTCAAGAGCGCACAGAGGGCCGGCGGCTGATGGCGGACCCGGACGGCCCGCGCGCCGAGCGGGCTTCGCGCTTTAGCACGATCTCGGATCTCGAGGTCAAGCGCCTGTACACGGCGCACGACCTCGCGCGGCACGATCCCGCGCGCGATCTCGGGGCACCCGGCGAGTTTCCGTTCACGCGCGGCATCCACGCCACGATGTACCGCGGCCGGCTGTGGACGATGCGGATGTTCGCCGGGTTCGGCACGGCCGAGGACACGAACGCGCGGTTTCACTATCTACTGCGCCAGGGCCAAACCGGTCTCTCCACGGCGTTCGACATGCCGACCCTCATGGGCTACGACTCGGATCATCCGCGCTCGCTGGGCGAGGTGGGCCGCGAAGGCGTCGCGGTCGACAGCATCGAGGACATGGACGTTCTGCTGCGCGACCTCCCCCTCGACCGGATCACGACGTCGATGACGATCAACGCCCCCGCGAACGTGCTGCTGGCCATGTACGCCGGCGTCGCGACGGCGCGGGGCCTCAGCTCGGCGTCGCTCGGCGGCACGACGCAGACCGACATTCTCAAGGAATTCATCGCCCAGAAGGAATGGATCGTCCCGCCGCGGCCGAGCATGAAGCTGGTGCAAGACCTCATCGTCTACGGCACGCGCGAACTGCCGCGCTGGAACACGATCAGCATCAGCGGGTACCATATCCGGGAGGCCGGCGCGACCGCCGTCCAGGAACTCGCGTTCACCCTCGCCGACGGCATCGCGTACGTGCAGGCGGGGATCGACGCGGGGCTCGACGTGGACGCCTTCGCGCCGCGGCTGTCGTTCTTTTTCGACGTGCACAGCGACTTCTTCGAAGAGGTCGCGAAGTTCCGGGCCGCGCGCCGCATGTGGGCCCGCATCATGCGCGAGCGGTTCGGCGCGCGCAACCCGCGCTCGCAGATGTTGCGCACACACGCGCAGACCGCGGGCGCGAGTCTCACCGCGCAGCAGCCGCAGAACAACATCGTGCGGACGGCGCTCCAGGCGCTGGCGGCGGTCCTCGGCGGGTGCCAGTCGCTGCACACGAACTCGCTCGACGAGACCTACGCGCTGCCGACGGAAGAAGCCGCGACGCTCGCGCTGCGGACGCAGCAGATCATCGCGCACGAGACCGGCGTGACCAACACGGTCGATCCGGTCGGGGGCGCCTACTTCATCGAGGCCCTGACGGACCGCATCGAGGCCGACGCCGCGGCGTACATTCGGACGATCGACGAGCTCGGCGGGATGCTGGCCGCGATCGAGCAGGGCTACCCCATGCGCGAGATCGCGGAGGCCAGTTACCGCCACCAGCAGCAGCTCGAGCGCGGCGAAAAGGTCGTCGTCGGCGTGAACGCGTTCGCCGACCAGGCGACCGTGCCGATCCCGCGGCTACGCATCGACCCCGAGGTCGAACCGCGCCAGATCGAGCGCGTCCGCCGGGTCCGCGCGGAGCGCAGTCAGGCCGCGGCCGCCCGCGCGCTCGACGACCTGCGGCGCGTGACCGACGCCGGGGGCAACACGATGCCGGCCATTGTCGACGCCGTGCGGGCGCGGGTGACGATCGGCGAGATCTGCGATGTGTTCCGGCGGGCGTACGGTGAATACCGGGAGCAGGCAGTGTTGTAAGGCTACCAGATCACTCTTACAGGGTACCGCTCGATCTGTGCGTCTCCGGTCAGCACGGCAAGGCCCTCCCCCAGGGCCTGCGCGACAAGCAGCCGATCGAACGGATCGCGATGAACCGGCGGGAGCTCGGCAACCCCCAATGCATGTTCCATGCTCACCGGCAGCACCGCGAAGCCGTTTCGGAGAACGTGGTGGGGAATGAACCTCGGCGCCGCATCGGGCAAGGTGATTCGTCCGGCCGCCGCCTTGACAACGATTTCCCATGCGCTTACAACGCTGAAGAATACCTCGTTGGCCCCGTCCGCAATGAAGTCTCTTGCCGTCTCGGACAGACGTGGGTTATCCGTGATCCACCACAGGAACGCTTGCGTATCCAGCAGCGCGTTCATTCAAAGTGTCGTTGGAACTCTTTCGGCATGGGAGCGTCGAAATTTGCCGAAATTGTTACTTGCCCCTTGGCCGACCCGGGCGTTCGAGAGACTACAGCGGTTTTCACAGGCACAAGCCGGGCAACGGGCTTGCCGGCCCGCGCGATCGTGATGTCCTCACCTAGTTCCACCCGCTGAATGAGCTTTGACAAGTGCGTTTTTGCGTGGTGGATATTGACCATCGCCACAGGACATCACCACTTGCTATGGTGGACTAAGGCATGGACTAAGTCAACGCATGTGCCGGTAATGAACTCTACGTGCCGGTAGGAAACGGTTGGGCTGGGAGATTCAGGGGTTTGTGCCGTCGACGGGCGGTTTCATGATATCTCGGACATGCTGCTCCGCGGCGCCGGCGGCGTGCTGCGCCGCTCCGGTAGCCGCGTTGTAGGTGGTGTGCGAAGATTGCTGGGTTCTGGGCGCCGCCAGGTACAGCATGATCGCGACCGCGAGCAGCAGGCCGAGCAATCCAAGGTACCGCATGGAATCTCCCCCTCGTTCTGGAGGCGCCGGGACCAACGCCTGCGACGCGCGGCCGGCGTTGCCAGCGTGTTAGTGCCCCTCCGGCCGAGCGTCTAGACTGCCTCAGCGCTGCCTTCATTACAGTTTTCGACGGCCAAGCGAGAGATCGTTACAGAGTCGCCCCAACCGCCTAGGAGAACCGGGTCCATCTTTCCTGTGGGGCGATGTACCGCACAACAGCCGGACCGGCGTGACGCCGGTCTGGAAAGGGGCAGGTGAGCGAAGTGAGAGCACTATATGTCGCACTCACGGCCGTTCTCGTGGCCGGCGCCATTGCGCCGGGTCCGGTGGCCGCGCAGACCAACCTGTCATACAATCTCACGTTAACCGGGGAGTCGTTTTCGGGCGCCACCCCGCCAGGCGGGATTGCGGGCACCTTCGGCGGGGTCGCCGTGGACGGCTCGTATGCCCGAGGCCTGTGGACGTTCGCGGTCTTCGGGTGTCCGTTTGCCGCGGGCACGTACCAATGTGTTCACATCTGCCGCTTCAACGGGACAATGCTCGCGGGCCGTCCGCTGATCTACAACTGGACTTCCCAGGTGCCGACGTGGGACGCACCGAGGCAGGTCACGGTGGGCAATGTGGGCCCCCTGTTCGCGTCCAGCAGGGACTGGGCCACCCAGGTCGGTCTGTGGGCACAGGCGAAACGGCCTGTCGCCTGAGGAGGAGACGCGCCTCATCGTCGATTCGCAGACCGGCATGTAGCCAAACATGCGCGAAGGAAGCGTGAGGGGAGCGGAGATAATCCGCTCCCCCTCATGCTTTTTGAGTGAGCCGCCGGCGCTATGGTGACGCTTGGTGCGACCCGATGGCCTTGAGGTAGCGCCCCGCGGACCGGGCCACGATCGCCTTCGCGCGGGCCGGCACTACTCGATCGAACCAGCCGCCGTAGATCCGGTCGAACGCCAGCGGCTCCACCGCCTCTGCGATCCGCCGCACGGCCTCGGCCGGCAGCGGAATGTAATTCGGATAACTGTACATGAAGCTCACCGCCCGCCGGTTCGGAACGGCCTGAATCGTGTCGCCGGTCAACAGCGCGCCGCGGCCTTTGGCCCCCTCCGGCCAGTGCAGGAGCGTGGAGCCGTCAAAATGCCCGCCGCACCGGACGAGCGTCAGTCCGCCGGGGAGATCGCGGTGATCACCGTCCCAGTACTCGATGACCCGGTCCGGCCGCATGACGTGGCGGCGGTCCGCCGCGTGCACGTAGACCGGCACGCGGCCGAAGGCGTGGCTCCAGTCCACCATGGCCGCGTAGAAATGCGGGTGGGAGATCGCGATGGCGGCGAGTCCGCCCATCGCCGCCACGCCGTCGACGACGGCGGCGTCGAGGAGCGGAACGCAGTCCCATAGGACGTTCCCGTCGCGCGTGCGCACGAGCAGCGCGCGCTGGCCGATGCCAAACGACGGCTCCATGCCGATGCCGGTAAGTCCGGGTTCTTCCGCGCGCAGCACGTTCCGGTGCGAGCGGCGGAGCGCCTCGGGGCTCGTCCACATCTGTCCGCGGACATTCACGAACTGCCGCTCGTCTTCGCAGACTGGACACGACTGTGGAGGTTCCGGCCCCTTCGCGTACTGGACACCGCACGTCGTACAAATGAAGGCAACCCCGCGAGATCGCACCGGACGGGATCGCGCCCCGGGGCGGCCCGGTCCGGGATGAGACCGGCGAGACGAGACGCGGGGGCGGCGGGCGGGGCCGCGGCGAGAGGACATGACGCGACATTCGCGTAGGACGGCGGGGCGGCCTGCGGTCCGTGTGCCCGCGCGTCCGCTTGTCCGGGCCTCGGTGCGCGTGGGATAATAGCAGGCATGGCGGATGCCCCGATCCGAATCCTGGTAGCCAAGCCTGGCCTCGACGGCCACGACCGCGGCGCGAAAGTCGTCGCGCGCGCGCTGCGGGACGCCGGCTTCGAGGTGATCTACACTGGGCTGCACCAGACGCCGGAGATGATCGCCACCGCCGCGATCCAGGAAGACGTGGATGCGATCGGCCTCAGCATCCTTTCCGGCGCGCACAACGTGCTGCTGCCGAAGGTGATCGATTTGCTGCGGGCCCAGGGGGCGGGGGACATCAAGGTCTTCGCCGGGGGAATCATCCCGGACGACGACATTCCGGTGCTCGAAGGGGCGGGCATCGCCGCGGTGTTTACGCCGGGGACGCCGCTGGAGCGGATCGTCGCCTGGGTGCGCGAGAACGTCAAACCGCGGGGCGTGGCGGCGTGAAGGTGCTCATTCGCCACCAGAAGCGCGAGGTCGAGGTCCGCGGGGCCCGGCGCGTGCGCGAGTTGCTGGCCGAACTCGGCATCAACCCGGAGTCCGTACTCGTGATTCGCGGGGCCGCGTTGTTGACGCACGACACCCGCGTCGGCGACGAGGACACCGTCGAGTTGCGTCCAGTCATCTCGGGAGGCGTCGCCTGATGCGCTGCCGCAAATGCGCCGCGGATGCGGCTGTGGAAATCCGCCGGCACCACACGGCCTTCTGCAGCGAGCATTTCTTGGAGTTCTTCGAACGGCAGGTCGCCCGGGCGATCGAGCACGAGCGGATGTTCACGCCGGAGGACCGGGTGCTCGTGGCCGTCTCGGGCGGCAAGGACAGTCTCGCGCTGTGGGACGTCCTGCGGCGCCTCGGCTATCCGACCACTGGTCTCTACATCAACCTCGGCATCGGCGAGTATTCGGCCGAATCGCAGCGCAAAACCCTCGCGTACGCCGAAGCCGCGAACGCGGAACTCCTGCTGGCGGACATTCCCGGCGAGTACGGCATGAACGTCGAGGAATTGGCGCGCGCCACCCACCGCGTCGCGTGCTCGGCGTGCGGGCTCAGCAAGCGCTACCTGTTCAACAAGGTCGCCCGCGACGGCGGGTTCGCGGCGGTCGCCACCGGCCACAACCTGGACGACGAGGCCGCGGTCCTGCTCGGCAACCTGCTCCACTGGCAGACCGAGTATCTCGCCCGGCAGGCGCCGGTGCTCGAGAGTACCCATCCGACGCTGGTCAAGAAGGTGAAGCCGTTCTTCCGCATCGCGGAGCGGGAGACCGCGGCCTACGCGATCATCCGCGGCATCGACTACATCGTGGACGAGTGTCCCAACAGCGTCGGCGCGCGAAGCCTCCTATATAAGGAAGCGCTCAACGTGCTCGAGCAGGCGGCGCCCGGGACGAAGCAGAGCCTCTACTGGGGTTTCCTCGAGCACGGCCGCCCGCTTGTTCAGGGTCGCGAGCCGGTCGATCTGCGGGCCTGCCTGCACTGCGGGCAGCCGACCACCGGGGAGGTCTGCGCCTTCTGCCGCATGACGGAGCGCGCCGCGGAGCGCATGCGGCTCCGGCGCGCGGGCGGGGCGCGGGTCACCACATCTCCGGCGTGAGGGTCTTCGGCGAGGGCGATCCGGTCCTGTTATATGATCGCCGGCGCCGGCGCTACCTCATCACACTGCGGCGCGGCGGGTCGAGTGATCTCCGCGGCGGGCGCGTCGTGCACGACGACCTCCTGGACCACGAAGAGGGCGGCACCATCCGCTCGACGCGGGGTGAACGGTTTCTGGTGCTGCGGCCGACCCTCGGCGAGTTCGTGCTTGAGATGCCGCGGGGCGCTCAGGTCGTGTATCCGAAAGACCTCGGAGCAATCGTCCTTGCCGCGGATATTTTCCCCGGCGCGCGCGTGCTCGAGGCAGGGACCGGGTCCGGCGCCCTCACGATGGCGCTCGTCCGTGCCGCGGGACCGCAGGGTCGCGTCACCAGTTACGAGGTACGCGAGGACTTCGCCCGCGTCGCCGGGCGCAACATCGCGCGCTACCTCGGCGAGACTCCGTCGCTCGTGCTCCGCCGCCGGGATCTCGGGGAAGGGATTCTGCCGGACGACACGCCGGTCGACCGGATGCTGCTCGATCTTCCCGAGCCGTGGCGCGTGGTGCCGGCGGCGGAGCGTGCGCTCGTGATGGGCGGGATTTTTCTCGCCTATCTGCCGACTGTGCCGCAGGTGATGCAGGTCGTCGACGCCCTGACCGGGGCCGGCACGTTCGCGCTCATCGAGACGGCCGAAGTGCTGCTGCGGCCGTGGAACGTCGACGGCCGGAGTGTCCGGCCGGCCCACCGCATGGTCGCGCACACCGGGTTCTTCGTCACGGCCCGGCGGGTGGAGCGCGGCGCCGGCGCCGCCGCGGGCATGGTCGCGCGGACGGCGCCGTTATCGCCCGAAGAGGCCGATCAATCCAACCACGATGAGATAGATCGCGACAATGAAGTTGAGCAGGCGCGGGATCATGAGGATCAGGATGCCCGCGATGAGCGCGATGAGCGGTGAGAGCCGTGCGACCGTGATGACCGTGTCGTGCGGCACAGGTCGTCCTCCTTTGGCAGTCCGTCCTTTGGCGACGGGGCGGGAGAGCAAGACAAGACGATGCGCCATAATCTTTACCCCGGTCGATGGCAGACCGTGGAGGCCCGGTGGGGTTGAGGTGCAGCAATGCCTGAGGTCGTGATCCTGAGCGGAGTGCGCACGCCGATCGGCCGGTTCCAGGGCGGCCTCGCCCCGGTGCCGGCGCCGCGGCTGGGCGCGGCGGCGATTGCGGAGGCGGTGCGGCGCGCGGCGGTTCCCGCGGAGCGCGTCGACGAAGTGTATATGGGCATCATCCTCGCGGCCGGCGTCGGGCAGGCCCCGGCGCGCCAGGCATCGATCTACGCCGGGCTGCCGAACACCGTGCCGGCGACGACGGTCAACAAGATGTGCGGGTCGGGCCTCAAGGCCGTCATGCTCGGAACGCAGGCGATCCAGACCGGGGATGCGGAGGTCGTCGTGGCCGGCGGCATGGAGAACATGAGCGCGGCGCCCTATCTCCTGGACCGTGCGCGCACCGGATACCGCCTCGGCCACGGCCAGCTTGTCGACTCGATGATCCGCGACGGCCTGTGGGAGGCCTACACCGATCAACACATGGGCAACTGCTGCGAACTGCTGGCGCGCGAGTACCGGATCTCCCGCGAAGCGCAGGACGAGTATGCCCGGCGGTCGTACACCCGCGCGCTGGAGGCGCTCGATTCAGGACACTTCCGGCGGGAAACCATCCCGGTTCAGGTGTCGAACGGCCGCGCGCCCACGACGGTCGCCGAAGATGAGGAGCCGCGCCGTTTCCTCGCCAACAAGGTGGCGTCTCTGCCGCCGGTGTTCGAGCCGAACGGCACCGTTACGGTCGCCAACGCGTCATCGATCAGCGATGGGGGCGCCGCGCTGGTGCTCGCGTCCGCGGAGGCGGCGCGCAAGGTCGGGACCCGGCCGCTCGCGCGCGTGGTGGGCCAGGCGGTCTCGGCCCGCGCCCCGGAATGGTTCACGATCGCGCCGGCCGGCGCGATCCAGAAATTGCTCGCGCGCGTTGGGTGGTCGAAGGACGACGTCGACCTCTACGAAATCAACGAAGCGTACGCCGCGGTCGTGCTGGCGGTCACGCGCGAGGTCGGCATCGACCTGGAGCGCGTCAACGTGCACGGCGGCGCGGTCGCCCTGGGCCACCCGGTGGGGGCGAGCGGGGCGAGAATCCTCGTCACGCTCCTCAACGCGATGGCCGAGCGCGGGGCACGGCGCGGGGTTGCCGCGGTGTGTCTCGGCGGGGGCGAGGCGGTAAGCCTCGCGGTCGAACGCCTCTAGACACGCGATGATTTTCGGTGCGCATGTCGTCGTGTACAGCCACAACGACAGGCACCAGCTGTATTTCATGTGCGAGGACCTTGCAGCCGCACCACCGCCGCCGTCGTCCTGTCAAATCATCTAAGAACCTTACCTGAGTAGGGTTCATCTTGTCATTTAAGATCTTACCAGCGGCCGCAGCTCGGCGCTGCGGCTGCCAGGGGATCGTGGGAAGAACATGTTGTTACAAGAAGTCGCCCTCCGCCGAGTTGCCGGAGTGGGAGACCAGATCCATTTCGATAAACCCCGGCGTCGTCACGTCCAAGTGGTCGGTCTTAATGGGGATGTGATGCTTCAGTAGGGTCCCGGGCTTTGTGCGGCCGTAGAGGCGGCGCTTGAGTCGCCGCTTTCGGCCCTTCAGGCGGCGATCGATGGTGCTGGGGCTAATCGCACGGAGTTGCTGCTCCACGTGGGGCGAGATAGCCAGGTGTTGCTTGGCCCACGGTAGCCACAAGGGTAGCAACGCCTTGAGACGCGCCGACCACGGATAGCCTGCCGCTTCCCAAATCGTGGCAAGCGTCGTGATGGTGGAGGGGCGGTACGTCGATGGCCGATGGCGGCTTGTTGGCGAAGGTGGGGCCGGGGCGGTCAGGAGGGTGATCGCGTACTTGCGATGGTACCGGGTCGTGGCGCAGAATTCGTCTAAGGTACGGGCCTTCGCGGCGCGCGATGCCTGGCGACAGCGCGGTCGCACAGCGTTGGCGTAGTCGCGACGAGAGGTGCGCGTCACCGGCGCCTCCGGGGGCGGAGCGTGGGTGCGGCGTCGGTAAGATTTTCGATGAGTTGACGATGGGTGCCCCGGTAAGATCTTACGTGAGTTGATTCGGTCGTTTGACACGCCGTCGCGGCGCGTGATACCGTGACGGTGGCGTCGCCGGCCCGGGTCTACTGGGGCCGGCCGTCGCATATCGAAGGGTGACGAGGGCAGGCGAACAGGGGTGAAGACCGGCGTGGATGCGGTATCGGCGGCCACGGGTCAAGACGTGCTGCTGGGCGAGGCGCGACAGGGGCGGCTTGCCCTGGGCGGAGTCCTTGCCGCCGACCTGGCCCAAGAGTACGGCACGCCCGTGTACGTCATGGACGAGGACCGTGTCCGTGCGAACTGCCGCGCGTATGTGCGGGCGCTTCAGGCCGCGTATCCACGCGGGCGAGCGGTTTTTGCCAGCAAGGCGCTGTGCTGCATGGGCACATGCCGCCTGGCCTACCACGAAGGCCTGGCTGTCGACGTCGTGTCCGCCGGCGAAATCCACACGGCACTCCGCGCGGGAGTCCCGGCCGCGCATCTCCTCCTGCACGGCAGCAATAAGACGCCCGACGAAGTGCAGCTTGCACTCGAGCGCGGGGCCGGCCGGATCGTCGTGGACAATTTCTACGATCTGGACCTGTTGGAGACGCTGACCGCGCGCACCGGCCGGACGGCGGACGTTCTGCTGCGCCTGACGCCGGGCATCGAACCCCACACGCATCAGGCCATTCAGACCGGCGGTGTGGACAGCAAGTTCGGCTTCGGCATGGTCGATGGCACGGCCCGGGAGGCCGTCGCGCGTACGCGCGACACACCCCGTGTGCGTCTGCGCGGCCTGCATTGTCACATCGGTTCCCAGGTGATGGACCTCGATCCGTTCGTGCGTGCCGCCGAGGCGATGATGGAGTTCGCCGCCTGGATGGCGCGGGACCACCGTGCGCCGGTCGACGAACTCGACTTGGGCGGCGGTCTCGGCATCCGCTACCTGCCCAGCGACGAGCCCCCGTCGATCGAGTCGTACGTCGAAGCCCTCGCCGGCGTGGTCCGGCGGCGGGCGGAGGAACACCGGCTTCCCCTGCCGCTGCTCATGGTGGAACCCGGCCGCTCCATCGTCGGCGACGCCGGGGTTACGCTCTACACTGTCGGCGCGGTCAAGCAAATCGCGGGGATCCGCACCTACGTCTCCGTGGACGGCGGCATGTACGAAAATCCCCGGCCGGCTCTGTACCAGGCACGCTACCACGCGGTGCTGGCGGACCGCCTGGACCAGCCGCCGGCCGAGACCGTTACGCTGGCCGGCCGCTGCTGCGAATCGGGAGATGTCCTCATCTGGGAATCGCGGCTGCCGAAGCCTCGCGCGGGAGAGCTGCTGGCGGTCTTCAGCACCGGCGCGTACAACTACTCGATGGCCGGCAACTACAACCGCTATCCGCGACCCCCGATCGTCTCCGTGCGCGGCGGCCGCGCGAGGGTCGTCGTCACAGGCGAAACGATCGACGACCTGCTGGCACGGGACGTTTCGTTCCCGGACGAGGGCCTCCGGGCGTCTGCCGGGGACACCCCGTCGACGGCGTAGCAGCCGGCACCCCCGCGCGCGCCGCCGATGCTCGGATTCGGCAGGTTCGATCCGCTGGCCCTTGCCATCACGCTGGCGGCGGTGATTGTGGCGGCGACCGTCCATGAATTCGCGCACGCGGTGGTGGCGGACCGGCTCGGCGATCCCACACCGCGCAACCTCGGACGTCTGAGTCTCAACCCGCTGGTCCACCTGGACCTGCTCGGCACGCTGTTCTTCGTGGTCTTCGGCTTCGGTTGGGCGCGGCCGGTGCCGGTCAATCCCCGCAACTTCACCGATCCGCGGCGCGGTATGCTGCAGGTCGCGCTCGCGGGCCCTCTCGCTAACGTCACGCTGGCGTTCCTCGTAGGCGCTCTCCTGAAAGCCCCGTGGCTGCCGTCCGACCCCATCGCCGGCGCCGCGCTGTCGACGCTGATCTGGATCAACGTGATCCTCGCCCTCTTCAACCTGATTCCGATTCCGCCGCTCGACGGCTCCCGCATCCTCGAGGCGCTCTTGGTCGGGCGGCAGGCGCTGGCGTATCATCGCCTCCAGCCCTACGGCACGCTGTTGCTCCTGATGCTCTTGTACACGGGCGTCGTGGGCCGCGTGATGCTGCCCGCGGCGCGCTGGTTGTACCACGCGTCGACCGGCGGTCTTCCGGGACTCTAACTAACACTCCCGGCCCGGCCGCCGCCGCGCAGGGACGGACCGCGCGGGTGTCAACGCGCGGCGGGCTCCGCGCGTGTCCGGAGAAGGAACGCCAGGGGGTATCTCGAACATAGGCCGGGACCACTGCTCGGGGTTGCCAACGTGTCTTTTCGATGCAGCAGAGGACCCAGCACCGACTCATCGCAGCAGCGGATGGAGGAGCAGAGGTGGCCCACCACGTGCAGTGCGAGGTCTTTGACGGCCCTCTCGATCTGCTCGTCAGTCTTGCCCACCGTGGTCAGATCGATCTCTCCCGCGTTCCGCTCGGGTCGCTCGCCGAGGCCTACCGCCAAGAGCAGTCCCGCGGCGGCCCGAATCTTGACGAAGCCACAGATGCGCTTGTGCACTTCGCCGTGCTGGCGGATCTGAAAGCCCGCACCCTGGTGCCGAGCCCGCCCCCGGCCGAAGCCCCGCCGGCCGCGGAAGAGCCGGCCGGCGACCTGCGGGACCGGCTCGGGGCACAGATGGCCGAGTACCTGCAGTTTCGCGAGGCCGCGCAGGCGCTGCGGCATCTGGAGCACATTCAAAGCAACATCTTCGGGCATCCCGCGGCGGCGGCCGACCTCGGGGACGAAGTCCTGCTGGACGGCGTCACGCTCGAAGACCTCTTCACCGCGTTCACGCAGGTGCTGCACCGCGCCGAAAACGCCCCCACCGAGATCGCGGGCGAGGAGTTCACGGTCGAGCAGAAGATGACGGCCGTCGTCCAGGCGCTCGACGTCGCCGGAGGCACCGTCCTGTTCGGCACGCTGTTCCGGACGGGCGCGAGCCGGCTGGAAATCATCGTCACGTTTCTCGCGCTGCTCGAACTCATCAAATCGCGCCGCATCCGCGCGCGGCAGTCGAAAGCCTTCGACGAAATCGAAATCGTGTTGGTGGACGCGCGATGAGCGACGGAGCAGGGCACACGAACGGGTTTGCCCGGCGGGCGACCGCGGCCCGGCTGCCGGTGGCGGAGACCCCGGGCGTGCCAGCCCCGGGTCGGGCGTCCGTCGAGCGCCCCTCCCTGGAGGAGCCGCCGGCCGAAGGCCCCGCGGCCGACCCCTGCCGGCCGGGCGAGATACGCAACATCATCGAATGTCTACTGCTGGCGCGCGGGGGCATCCTAAAGATCGGGGAAATCAAGAAGGTGATAGACGTCGCCGAGGCCGAAATTCGGGCGACGCTCGCCGCGCTCGCCGTGGAATATGGAGGACGCGGCCTGCAAATCCAAGAAGTCGCCGGGGGCTATCAGCTCTGCACGAGGCCGGAATACGGGGGCCACGTGCAGCGGCTGCTGCGGCTGGGGGACGCGGACCCGCTGACGCGCGCGACGGTCGAGGTGCTCGCGATTGTCGCCTACCGTCAGCCCGTCACGCGCGCCGAGGTCGACGCGGTGCGGGGCGTGCAATCGGTACACCATTTGCTAAAATTGCAGGACCGCCGGCTGATCCGGGAGGTAGGCCGGCGTCCCGGCCCCGGACGGCCGATTCTGTACGGGACCACGGAGGGATTCTTACGGCATTTCGGTCTGCGAGATCTCGCCTCGTTGCCGAGCCGTGCGCACCATGACGGACCACCGACTCTACCGTCCGCAGCGTCGTAACCTGACGCCCCGGGTACTGCCGCCCGTGCCGGCGGCCGCCGCCGCGTTGCGGCGGGCCGCGGCGCTTGCGGTGAGCGCGGCCCTCGTGCTCGGGGTGACGGCCGCGTCTGTAGAGCGCGACGGTATGCCGCTGGTCGCCGGGTTGCCGGGTCGCGTCCCAGCGGCGGGGTCTGCGCGGGGCCTGCGGCGGATTCCGCAGGCGGTTCTGCCGCCGGTTGTTCGGCCGTCCAGTGAGCCCGCGTACCGGCCGTGGGACGTGCCGTCGATCCGCCACTCGCTGACCGCGACGACGCCGGTCCGGATCACCGCGACCGCCGCGATCCTCGTGGACGGCCGTTCGGGCCAGGTGTTGTACGATCGCAACGCGCATCTGATTTGGCCGCCGGCCAGTACCACGAAGATCATGACGGCGCTCGTCGCGGTGGAGTCAACGCCCCTCTCGACACCGATCACGATCAGTCCCAACGCCGCACATTTCCGGGACGGCTCCGTCGTCGGACTGCCTGAGGGCGCGCGCATTCCGCTGCACGACCTCTTGTACGCGCTGCTGCTGCCCTCAGGCAACGACGTCGCGATCGCCATTGCCGAGGGCACCGCGGGAACCGTCTCAGCATTCGTCGCGCGCATGAACGACGAGGCCCGCCGGCTCGGGGCGACGCAGACCCACTTCGGGTCTCCCCACGGCCTCTACACGCCCGACAATTACACGACCGCCTACGACCTCACCGTGATCACCCGGGCGGCGCTCCGCAACCCCACGATTGCCGACATCGTCCGCACCAAGCGATGGATGTTTCAGGTGCCCGGGTACCGCGCGCGGGTGCTCACGAACCACAACAAACTGCTGAGCCGGTTCCCCGGCGCGGACGGGGTCAAGACCGGCTACGTGGACGAATCGGGCCTCACGCTCGTCGCATCGGCGACGCGCGACGGGTGGCGTTTGATCGCCGTGGTGCTGCACACCCACGACATGTGGGGTGACTCATCCCGTTTGCTGTCGTACGGGTTCGCCCATTTCCGTCCCAAGACGGTCGCGCTCGCCGGCGAGCGCCTCGCCGTAGTACAGCTGCCTTCGGCGAAGCAGACGGTCGTGGGCACGGTGCCTGGCGACGTCACGCTCGACACGACGCCCGGGGAGGCCGTGGGCCGGATCGTGTCCCTCGCCGCGGACGTGAGCGCACCGGTCCGTCGCGGCGAGCAGATCGGCGAGGTGGCGTTCTCCTCCGGCGGAAAGGTGATGCAGATTTCGCCTCTGGTGGCCGCGGACGATGTGATCACGGAACGGTCGCCCGTCGAAGAAGTGGTGAACTGGATCGGGCACCTTGGACATTTCTTAGGCGCGGCCGTCTTCTAAGCACAACCACATCACCGGCCGGGATGGCCGAGCCCCCCTGGGTCCTGCGGAGCCTGCTGTTCGTTCCCGGGCACCGCCGCGACATGATCCCGAAGGCCGCCGCGTCGGGGGCCGATGCCATCATTCTGGACCTCGAGGACGCGGTCGCCGCCCCGGAAAAACCGGCCGCCCGCGGGGTCGTGGCCGGCGCGCTCGCGGGTGCGCTGCCGGAACGCCTCGTTGTCTTCGTCCGCGTCAACGGCCTTGGGTCGGGGTTGATCGACGAAGACCTTCACGTCGCCTCGCGGCCGCGCCTCGACGGCGTGTGTCTCCCGAAATGCGAAGCACCGGCAGACGTCCAAGCCGCGTCGGCGCGGCTGCTCGCCGTGGAGGACCGGCTGCGGCTGCCCCGGGGCCGCCTGCGGCTGCTCGTATTGGTCGAGACGGCGCGCGGCGTGCTGGAGGCGGCGGCCATCGCGCGAGAATCCGTCCGCACCTGCGGAGTGGTGTTCGGCGCCGAGGACTTCACCGCTGATACGGGGCTCGCGCGCACTCGCGAAGGCACGGAACTGGCCGCGGCCCGCTCGGCCGTCAGCGTCGCCGCGCACGCGGCGGGCGTCGATCCGATCGACGGAATCTTCGCGGACTTCCGCGACGAGGCGGGCCTCATCGCCGACACCACGGAGGCGCGGCGGCTCGGCTACACCGGCAAGACGCTGATTCATCCGGCGCAGATCGCGCTCGTGCACCGGGTCCTGGCACCGGCCTCCGACGAGATCGCGCGGGCGCGGCGCATCGTCGAGGCGTTCGAGCGGGCCACGACCGCGGAATCAGGCGTCGTCGTAGTCGACGGCGCTATGGTCGACCGCCCCGTCGTACTGCGGGCCCGGCGCCTGCTGGCGCGGGCCGAGCGAGGGGAGGCGTAGATGCGGCCCCGCCTGTACCGCTCCCGCAGCGACTACTGGATCGCCGGAGTGTGCGGCGGCCTCGGCCGCTACTTCGGCGTCGACAGCAACCCCATCCGGCTCGGGTTTGTCGTGCTGGCGGCGTGGAACGGGCTCGGCGTCCTCCTCTACCTGATGACCGTCCTCATTGTGCCGGAAGAGCCGGTGGTCGGGGAGCCCGGCGCGACGCCCGGGCCGGTTTCACCCCCGGCCCCTGGCCGCGCCCCGGTGCCGTACGAGAGCCGCCGCGTCCGGATGCTGGGATGGCTGCTCATCTTGGGCGGCGCGTATCTGCTGCTGCGCAACCTGCACCTCTTCATCCCCATTGTGCAGGACGAAGTGTTCCCTGTCGTGCTGATCCTCGGTGGCCTCGTGCTGCTGCTGATGCGCAGCGAGTCCCGGCGCTAGCGCCGCTCGCCCCGCAGCCGGTCCTAATACACGAAACGCCGGCCAGAACGCGCGAGGGGCCGGCCGTCGAACTCCCGGCACCACACCAAATCCAGCTTCCGCACGACCACGCCGTCCCGCACCAGCGGTACGGACGGCCCGCGCTCCACGGCGCGGCATCCCCGGCGGAGGTCGACGCGGCGTGGATACCGCCCGTCCTGGATGAAGAGGCCGTCGCGGCCCCGCAGATCGCTCCAGCGTGTCCAGAGCGCGTACTGATCGGTCCCGGTCACGGTCGCGGCCGGATATCGCCCGCCTGTGCTGAAGTCAAACTGCGCCAGCACCTGGTAGCGGTCGCTGGTGATGAAATACGGGCGGCGCGCATCCCGCCGCGCCACGGCCGCGATCGCGGGCGCCGCCGCCGACCATCCATAATAGTCCACGGTCGGGTCGAGCCCCGGCGGCAGGACCCAGCGGGAAATTTCCGGCAGCGCGTGCGCGAGTGCGGTCACGGCCACGGCCGAGGCGATGCCCGCCGCGATCCCCAACCGCCAGAGCCGTCCGCGCGCGGCCCACGCTCTCTCCGCGATGAGGCCCCCGAGCGCGACGGTGGCCGCGAGGTACCCGGGCGCGGCCCAGTGCCCCTTCGCGGTGCCGACGAGGCTGGCGGCGAACACGCCGGCGATGATGGGCACGCCGGCCACCCCGAGAAACAACCATGCACCGTCGCCCGCGAGACCGCGGCGACATGCCACGGCGAGCGCCCACACGAGCCACGGGAACAAGAGCGGCGCAAGATACACGAACTGGAGGCCCAGGAACACCGGCGCGTTCGGACCGGCGGACCAACTCGAGCGCCCCGCGATCGCGTAGTGGTAGGACGCCCACTGGTGCGTGGCGTTCCACCACACCACGGGCGCGAACAGCAGCGCCGCGACCGCCGCTCCGGCATACGGCTCGGGCCGCCGGAACCAGAACCGATAGCGCGGCGCCGCGGCCATCCACACGCAGATGGAGACCGGGAGCGCCGCGGCGGTGTACTTGCTGTCGAGCGCGAGTCCGAGCCAGACGCCGGCGGCGAGCCAGGCGCCGCCGGCGCGTCCGTTGGCCCCCCGCCACGTCCACAGGAGCGTCATCACCCAGGCGAGACCGAGCGGCCCGTCCGGCGCGGCGAGCAGACCGCCGGCGGCGAAGACCGGGATCACATTGAAGAGGGCGACGGCGGCCGCCGCGGCGTCATCGCGGCCCAGCATTTCGCGCGCGAGCGTCCACAGCGCGAACGACGTGAACGCCAGGAGGACGGCGGCCACGAGGTGCACGGCAAATGGCGTGCTTCCGAACAGCGAGGTACTGGCGCGAATCAGCCATGCGATGGCCGGGGGCTGATCGACGTACCCGGCGGCGAGATGCCGGGACCACTCCCAGTAGAACGTTTCGTCGTCGCCGAGCGGCAGACGGACCGCGAGGGCGAGGCGCGCGAGGGTGATGGCCGCGATCCCGGCGATCACGGCCCACGGCAGTCGGGGACGACGCGCGGCCATCGCGGGCGTACCGCTCGCGGGGCTGTTCACCGCCGAAGCATTTTCCGCCACGCGGTGATCTTACCTTGTTCCCGCGGCCGGCGGAAGCCCCGGGACTCTCCTCCGCGAGGCAAACCGCACAAACTCGGCGAATCGCACCCGGCGTGGGCCAAAAGGACCGGCAGATCGCCGTCGCGATCGACGGACCGATGGGCTCGGGCAAGAGCACAATCGCCCGCGAAGTCGCCCGCCGCCTCGGATACCGGCACGTCGACACAGGCGCGATGTACCGCGCGGTGGCCGCGGCCGCGCTGCGCCGGGGTCTCTCGACCGACGACGCCGAGGGCTTGGCCGCGCTGGCGGGTGGTGTCCGCGTGGAACTGCCGGCGGGCGCCGGCGACGTCCGCGTCTACGTCGATGATGAAGACGTCACGCCGGGGCTGCGTACCGTCCTCGTCAATCGCGTCGTGGGGCGGGTCGCGCGGGTGCCGGCCGTGCGTGCCGCGCTTCGCGATCTGCAGCGTGCGCTCGGTGCGGGCGGCGGCATCGTGATGGAGGGGCGGGACATCGGCTCGGTGATCCTGCCGGACGCCGCGGTCAAAGTCTTCCTCACCGCATCCCCCGAGGAGCGGGCCCGCCGGCGCCAGGCGGAGCTGGCGGCGGCGGGCCAGGACGTCCCGCTCGACGAGGTCCGTCGCATCGAGGCCGAAGACGATGAGGCGGCGACGAAGCGCGAGGTCGCGCCGCTCGTCGTGGCGCGCGATGCCGCGGTGATCGACAGTACGAACCTCGCGGTCGACGACGTGGTCGCCCGCGTGCTCGCGCTCGTGGACCGCGCGCGTGGTTTATAGTCTCTCCAGACTGCTGCTGCGGCTGCTGCTGCGGATGGGATTTGGCTTCCGCGTGGAAGGCCGCGGCCATGAACCCGAGGCGGGGCCGGTCGTCGTCGTCTCTAACCACCTGAGCGACCTCGATCCGCTCGTCGTCGGGTCTGCTCTGCGCCGGCGGGTCACCTTCATGGCCAAGCACGAATTGTTCCAGATCCCCGGCGTGCGGTGGTGGGTCACCGCGTGCGGCGCCTTCCCGGTGCGCCGCGGCGCTCCGGATCGGCAGGCGCTGCGCACGGCGCTCGCCATCCTCCACGGCGGGGGCATCGTGGTCATGTTTCCGGAGGGGACGCGGGGCTGGGACCGCACGCTGCGGGATCCCGAACCCGGAGCCGCGCTGCTGGCCCGCCGGACCGGCGCCGCGCTGCTGCCCGTGGCGATCCTCGGCACCGACATGGTGCTGCCGCGCGATGCACACCGTCTCCACCGCGGCCGGATCACCGTCCGGATCGGCCCGCCGCTCCACGTCGGCCCGCCGTCGCGCGACGACGGCCGGAGGAGCGCCGGCCGGGACGATCTCGACGCGATCGGCCGGCGGTTCATGGGGGAGATCGCCCGCCTCCTCGCTTAGACGAAACTCTGTTATGATGAGGTCGCCGTGAAGATTATCGTCGGCAAGCACATGGGATTCTGCGGCGGGGTGCGCCGCGCCGTCGACATCGCCCAAAAGGCGGCCTCGGCCGCCGGCGGTCCCGTCACGACGTGGGGGCCGCTGATCCACAACCCGCAGGTCGTGGGCCGTCTGGAGGCGGCGGGCGTGCGCGTCGCCGACCGTCCGGACGGGCTCGAGGGCGAGGCGTTCGTCGTCTCCGCGTACGGGGTCGAGCACGCGGTGCTCGACGCGGCGCGCGAGCGGGGGCTCCGCATCGTCGACGCGACCTGTCCGGTGGTCACGCGGGCGCATACGCTGACCAAGCAGCTGGCCGCCGAAGGCTATCAGGTGATCTGCGTGGGCGACCACGGCCATCCCGAGATGGTCACCCTCAAGGAGATGCTCGGCGATCGCGTCACCGTCGTGCATACCCGCGAAGAGGCGGCCAAGGTCAAGGTGGGGGGCAGGGTGGGCGTTGTCTCGCAGACGACGCAGTCGCAGGAGAACTTCCGGCAAATCGTCGGCGACCTCGCGATCCGCGCGCGCGAAGTGAAGGTGCTTAACACGCTGTGCCCGGCGATCACGGTCCGTCAAGAAGAGACCGATGTCATGGTCGAGGAAGTCCAGGCGCTGCTCGTCATCGGCGGCCGCGGCAGTTCCAACACGACGCGTCTGGCCGAAATCGGCCGGGCGCGCGGTCTGCCGACGCACCATATCGAAACCGCGGACGAGTTGTCGCCGGAGTGGTTCGACGGCGTGGAGACGCTCGGCGTGGTGTCCGGGGCGAGCACGCCGGAGTGGATTATCAAGGACGTCCTGCTGCGGCTGCAGGACATCGGCACGCACTGAGGCCCCCTCGGGCGCCCGCGTTTCTCGCCGTCCCTCGACCGCATCCGGCCCGCGGCCGGTAGCCGCATGAACGCCGGTTCGCCGATCGTCGCGATCGTCGGCCGGCCCAACGTCGGGAAATCTTCGCTGTTCAATCGGTTCTTGCACCGCCGCCTCGCGATCGTCGAAGCCGTGCCGGGCCTGACGCGCGATCGCCTGGAGGCGCCGTGCGAATGGCGCGGCCGCACGTTCACGCTCGTCGATACGGGCGGGCTTGTACTCGGCCGCACCCAGGGCCTGCCGGCCGCGGTTCGCCGCCAGACCGAGCGGGCCATCGCCGACGCCGCACTCGTGGTGTTTGTCGTCGACGTGACGGCCGGCGTCATGCCGCAGGATACCGAGATCGCCGAGGTCCTGCGGCGGCAGCCGCGGCCCGTGCTGCTGGTCGCGAACAAGGCCGACACGCCCGTCGCGGCCGCGAACGCGGCCGAGTTTCATACGCTCGGACTGGGCGACCCGATGCCGGTGTCCGCCGCACATGGGCTCAGCACGGGCGAACTCCTGGACGCGATCGTCGCGGCGCTGTTCGGGACCCCGGCGAGCGGCGCGTCACGCAGCCGGGCCGCGGGGGCGGCACGCGACACCGGGACCGTCGAGGAACTCGAGGAAGTCGAAGAAGGGCAGGCGCCGGTCCGCATCGCGGTGATTGGGCGCCCCAACGTGGGCAAATCGTCGCTCGTCAACGCGGTCCTCGGCGAGGAGCGCGTCGTGGTGCACGAGGAACCGGGCACGACGCGGGATGCCGTGGACACGGCGTTCACCTACGGCGGCCGGGCCGCGGTTTTGATCGATACGGCGGGGCTGCGGCGGCGGAGCCGCGTGGCCGAACCGGTGGAATTCTATAGCACCACGCGAACCCGGCAGGCGCTCGCCCGCGCGGACGTCGCTGTTCTCGTCGTCGATGCGACCGAAGGCATCACCGACCAGGATCAGCGCATCGCGCGGGAGGCCTATGACGGGGGAGTCGGGATCGTGGTCGCCGTCAACAAGTGGGACCTGCTTCGCGGCTACTCCGCCGCGCAGGTGGAGCGTGTCGCGCGGGGACGCCTGCGCTTCCTCGGCGCGGTGCACGTGCGTCCGACCTCGGCCGTCCGCCGCGAGGGGATCGACGGATTGATGAGCGCGGTGTTTCACACCGCGGAAGCACGCGCCGGCCGGATCCCCACGGGGCCGCTGAACCGCGTCGTCAACGAAGCGGTGGCGGCGGCGGCGCCGGCCGCCGACAGCCGCGGCCACCGCCTGCACATCTACTACGCGACGCAGCCGGAGTCCGCGCCGCCGACCGTGGTGCTGTTCGTCAACGATCCCCGGCTGATGACGCCCGACTATCAACGCTACCTCGAGCACCGGCTGCGCGATAAGTTCGATCTGGCCGGCACGCCGATCCGCTGGGCGCTGCGGGGAAGGAGACCCCCGGAAACCGCACGAACGTCCCCGGAGCGATGACGCCGGCACTCCTCGTCCTCGCGTACTTCATCGGCGCCCTGCCGACGGGCCTGATTCTGGTCCGCGTGCTGCGGGGAGAAGATATCCGGCGGCACGGCAGCGGCAACATCGGTACCGTCAACGTCCTGCGGGTCGCCGGCCCGGCCGTCGCGGCGGCCGTGCTGCTGGTCGACGTGCTCAAGGGCCTCGTTCCCGTCCTGCTGGCGCTGCACGCCGGCCTGGCCCAGTGGGTCGTCGTCGCGGCGGGGCTCTTAGCGATCGCCGGGCACAACTGGTCGGTTTTCCTCGGCTTCCACGGCGGCAAAGGCATCGCGACGTCGTTCGGGGTCCTCGTCGGTCTCTCGCCACCCGTCGCGGTCGTCGCGGCCATCGTCTGGCTGATCGCCGTCGCCATCACGCGGTTCTCCTCGCTGGGATCGCTGCTTGCCGTTGTGTCCGTGCCGATCATGCTGTGGCGTCTTCACACGCCGGCCGAATACGTGGCCTTTGGGATCATCGCGGCCCTGTTCGCCATCTACCGGCATCGCGCGAACATTCAGCGTCTCGTCGCGGGAACGGAACTCCGGATCACCGACCGGGTCGCCCACAAACCGTAGCGGCATGCGGGTGCTCGTGTACGGCGCGGGGGCCGTTGGGTCGCTCCTCGCCGCGGCTCTCGCCGAGTCGCGCCCGTCCGCTGCCGGCGAACGGCCTGCCGTCACGCTGCTGGGCCGGCGCGCGCACGTCGCGTCGGTTCGCACCTGGGGGCTCATCGTCGAGTCGTCGCACGGCCGGACCGTGTCCAAAACGGTGGACTCGGTCACCTCGCTCGAGGATCTCGCGGCACCGCCGGATGTGGTACTGCTGACCGTCAAAGCGTACCAGCTGCCGGAGGCACTCGCGTCGCTCGCCGGCGTGCTCGCGCGGCCAGACGTTCCGGTCGTCATCCTGCAAAACGGCATCGGCAGCGAAGAGACCGCGGCCGGCGTGGTCGGCCCCGATCGCACGATCGCCGGTGCCGTGACGATCAGCGTGGAAGTGGAGCGGCCCGGCGTCATCCGGCGCCGCACGAGCGGGGGAGGCGTCGCCCTCGCGCCGGTGGGCCCCGGGGCGCCGGTGGAGCCTCTTGCCGCGCTGTTCCGAGCCTCGGCCCTCCCTGTCCGGGTCTATCCCGGCGCGGCGCAGATGAAATGGAGCAAGCTGCTGCTGAATCTCTTGGCGAACGCGTCCTCCGCGATTCTTGGCCTGCCGCCGGCATCCATCGCGCGCGACCCGCGGCTCTTTGCCCTCGAGCGACAGGCGTTTCGGGAGGCGGTCCGCGTCATGCGGGCGCTGTGCTTGCGGCCGGTGCCGCTGCCGGGGTATCCCGTCCCGATCCTCGTGCGGGTGATGGCGGCGCCGCCCGCCGCCGGCCAGTTCGTCCTGCGCCGCGCGCTCTCTCGCGGCCGCGGCGACAAGATGCCGTCGCTGTGGCAGGACCTGGAGCGAGGACGCCCGCAGAACGAAGTCACAGTCCTCAACGGCGCGGTGGCGCGCGAAGGCGAGCGCCTCGGCGTGCCGGTGCCCGTCAACCGGACGCTCACGGACATCCTGCTTGCGCTCGCGGAAGGCCGCGCCGACCGGGAATCATACCGCCACAGGCCCGACGCGCTCGTCGCGGCGTGCCGCGCGCGGGGCGCGCCGTTGTAGCGACCGGGCCGCCCCCGCGGCGTGTCCCTCAGGGTAAATGTTCGAGGTATCATAACGCCATGGTGGAATCGGCGAACAGCGCACAATGAGCCAGTGGGGCGGTTCACCGCCGGCACGCGGGCCGGGCCCGCAGCCCGCGCCTCCGTCGCGTCCCCAGCCCTGGCTGCTGTGGATCCTCGGGCTCTACCGCGCCCGATTCTTCGCTGTCCGCGGCGGCGGCCTTCGGGGCGGCGCGCGATCACAGCGAGGCGACGGCGGCCCGGATCGACCGCGAGACATCGGCGCTGCTCTCGCACGCCCACGAGCGCGCCATCGCGCTGCTGCGCGGCTGTCGCGCCCCGCTGGATCGCATCGCGCAGGCGCTGAGCGACGAAGAGATTCTCGAGTTGGCGGAGTTGCGGCGGCTCCTCGATGCGCCGCCGAAGGCGAAGAAGCGGCCGGACGTCGCCTGACCGTGGCGCAGTCCGGAGCGACGGGGGAGCGGTGGTCTGCCCCCGTGGCCGAGTGAGGTGCGCCGCTGTTTCCCGCGCTCGCAGAGGAACGCTCCGTGCGTGGGTGCTATAATGAACGACGTCGGGCCGTAGCGCAGCTTGGTAGCGCACCTGAATGGGGTTCAGGTGGTCGCCGGTTCAAATCCGGCCGGCCCGACCAGTAAATTCAACGTTTCTGAACACGCACTCACGGGGCAAGAGGCCTCGGTCTTGACACAAGGTTGCCACAAACCTCGGCGGCGCGATCTTGGGCCGCTGCGACCGCGTGCGCGTACCGCCGAATCAAATATCCGGGATCTCTGTGCCCTGCCCGATCAGCGGCCGTCCGCGCGTCCACGTTGTTCGCAATCGCGTAACTCACGCTGTGGTGGCGTAAGTCATAGATCGTGATGCGAGGCAGGCCGAGGCGCTCGATCCTCGGCAGATGATCTCGCGCGCGCAGCACCCGCAGGTCGAGCGGCCGGCCGGACCGGGTGAAGAAAAGCGTCCCACCATCGTGGAAGCGGGAGCCGAGCCGGAGTTTCTGCTCATGTTCCCACACGAGCGCACTCCGGATGACGTCGACCGCTTCTGTCGAGACCCGGATGCCGCGATGTCCCGCGTCTGTTTTGGGCGCGTCGAATACGGGGGCTCGGCCGGGCGCGACGAGATTCAGATGCACGCGGACGATCCCGTGTTCGAGATCGATCGCTCCCTCCGGTGCGCCTGCCAGCTCTCCGGGCCGGCAGCTCGTGGCGAGGATGGTGCGGTAGAACGCGTGGACGCTCGGCGTCGCCGTTACCTCAGCATCCGCTAGATATGCAGCGATTGGCTCGGTCGTCCATATGTCGAGATGCCGGCGCTTCAGCACAGTCGGCGGGGTGCAGTAGTCGGCCGGATTTTTCATGATCAGCCCACGCCGGACGGCCTCTTTGAGCGAGGCATGCAGAATTGAGGCGACTTGCATAACCGTGGCCGGCGCCAAGCCAGCAAGGCTGCGCTTTTGCTGCAACCGAGCTGCGACCGAGACGCCATCGGAGGCCTGATCCAAATGCTCCGTACCGAGCCGTACAGAGCTCGGGCGACGGACGTAGTTATCGGGGTGGCCTGGGGGGTTGTGGCAGTCCGTTTCCCAATCCGCAGAGTAATTCGTCGATCGGAGGTGGATCACAAAACTGAACGTCTCAGGGTCTGCGGACATCCTGATATCGTGGTTACGGGACCGAAGCCGGACGGGAGCGGACGGGAACACGGACGGGAGCGAGACGGGAACTTTAGCAGACACACCTGCCCCACCGGTGTCGTGCCGGAAACGCGGGCTGTCTCTTATCCCCCGGATGTAACTGGTCGATGGTCGAGAACGCGATTGTTGCATACCAGGTGGTCGATTTCCAAGGAGGTGATGCGCCATCGGTATCCGTATGCGAGCGCCACACTGAGTGACGCTCCGCATTAGTGTGGCGGATGAACGGGCTATCCGATCATGGGCTGGATGCGTTCAGGATGGCGGCACCGATGCAAAACCGCAAGATTCCAAGAGGGCCGCATCACGTGCCCGCCGAACCGCCATCGCCAAACTTGCACCGCGCGAGTTTGGGAACGGTGAATCGGCGATGACAAGACGGCCGAGAAAGCGCACCGTGAAGCACGGTGTAGACAAGCGCCGTTCGCGACACGTGCGAAAAGAAAACCTTGCGCCCGAGTCTCAGACTCTTCACAATCTTCCCCCTCAGTTCACCAGCTTTATCGGCCGCGAACGTGAGATTGCCGACATCAAACAGCTCCTCTCGGCCGCCCGCCTTGTTACCATTACCGGGACCGGAGGCTGCGGCAAGACGCGGCTTGCCCTCAAGGTGGCAGTCGAACTTCTTTCGAGCTGCGTCGACGGCGTCTGGGTCGTGGATCTGGCGGCGCTGTCGGACCCCACGTTCGTACCCCAAACACTTGCTTCGACGCTCGGCGTGCCGGAACAGCCGAACCGGCCGCCGCTCAAGTCGCTGATCGATGCGCTACGCCGCAAATCGCTTCTACTCGTGCTCGATAATTGCGAGCACCTGTTGGGCGCCTGCCGCGACTTGGCTGACGCGCTGCTCCGGAACTGTGCGGACGTGCGAATCCTTGCGACCAGCAGAGAGCCGCTCGGAATCGCGGGAGAATCGACGTACCGCGTTCCGTCGCTTTCACTCCCGCAGCCGGACCATCCGTGCACGATGGACGATCTCGCGCGCTACGAGGCGTTGCGTCTGTTTTCAGAGCGGGCGACCCTAAGCCACCCAGATTTCCGCGTCACCACGCGTAACCTCCCAGCCGTTGCACAGATATGCTTCCGGTTGGACGGCATTCCGCTCGCGATCGAGTTGGCTGCGGCCAGAGTCAAGGCGCTTACAGCCGAGCAGATCGCCGCACGCTTAGGCGACCGGTTCGGACTGCTCACCGGCGGGAGCCGCGAAGCGCTGCCCCGACACCGTACGCTGCGGGCTACGATGGACTGGAGCTACGCGTTGCTGTCCACTAAGGAGCAAGCGCTGCTGCGGCGGCTGTCGGTCTTTGCGGGCGCCTGCACGCTGGAAGCAGTAGAGGCCGTGTGTGCCGGCGACGAGCTTGAATCGTCCGAAATCCTGAACGTGTTGACGCAACTCCTCGATAAATCCTTGGTTCAAATGGAGGATCGTGAGGGGGAAGCCCGTTATCGCCTGCTGGAGACTGTGCGGGAGTATGGTCGCGGCCGGCTTGATGAGGCTGGGGAAACCGATTCCACGCGACTACAACATCGCGATTGGTATTTGGCGCTGGCCGAACGGGCGGAGCCGGAATTTCGCGGGCCCAACCAAATCGCGTGGCTTGAACGTCTGGAGGAGGATCACGACAACTTCCGCGCTGCTCTTGACTGGACGAGGGCCCGCGGGGACGGCGACTCTGCCGGGCTACGTCTCGCCACGGCGTTGTACGAATTCTGGGAGATCCATGGCCACTTTGTCGAGGCGCGGACATGGCTGGACGAAATGCTCCGCCTCGAACAAGATGCACCCCCGGCGCTTCGCGTGCGGGCCCTCAATTTTGCCGGGCATCTAGCTTACACGCAAGGCGACCCTCATCGGGTCTCGGTGTTGTGTGAAGAGGCGCGCGCCCTCGCCAAGGCGGCGGGATATGAAAGCGGATACGCTCGCGCCCTCCACTACCTGGGACACGCGGCCGAGGGCGCCGGCGATCACCGGCGTGGCACGGAATTGCTGCGGCAGAGTGCGGAGACTCACCGTGTGGCCGGCAGCAGGCTCGAACTGGCGCGAGCTCTGCACTGTCTCGCCAACGGCCTTCGGTTTCAAGGCGATTTCGGGAAGGCGGCGCCGCTCTTCGAAGAAGCATTGGCTATCTTTCAGGCCTGTGCGGACAAGCGAGCGATCGCCACCACACTCCACAATCTTGGATACCTGGCACTCAGCCAGGGCGACCAAGCGCGGGCCCTGAAGCTCTTCCGCGAGGGTCTCGTGCTGGCGAGAGAACTGGGCGATCGACGCGTCCTGAACTGTCTTGCCGCCCTAGCGGGCGCGGCCGCCGCCGCTCGACCGCAGTGGGCCGCTCCGTTGTTCGGAGCAGCAGACGCGCTGATGGCCGCGGCCGCCGTTCAGTTAGAGCCGGCGAATCGTCCCATTTATGACCAACGGATGGCGGCGACCAAACGTCGGCTGGGCGAAACGGCGTTCAACGCGGCGTACGCGAAGGGCGCGCCGATGACGCTGGGGCAGGCCATTGCATATGCGCTTGCCGACGAAACGGCGCCGTCAGGGGACATCCGTGGGCGCAGATTGACCGCGCGGGAGCGTGAGGTCGCTTCACTCATCGCACAGGGCCTCACCAACCGCGAGATTGCCTCGCGTCTCGTCATCGCCGAGCGGACGGCGGACGCTCACGTGGAGCACATCCTGAACAGATTGGGATTCGGCTCCCGAGCGCAAATCGCTGCCTTTGCCGTGGAAGCGGGCCTGTATCAGCCGTCTTCAGAGTGAGTTTGCCGGCGCTGTCAGGCCGCCCGGCAAGTCTTGTAGGTACTTTGCCCGATCCATCCGGACCCACCTATGTGCCTTTCTCTCGATGGCGTTCGCTCGCGGCGGCCGTACCGTAAACTTCGCAGGCCAAATTCTCATTGGAGGTGTGAGATGAGGGGGAATCATTTGCGCGCCGTGCTTTGCATCCTTGCATTCATAGCTGTGGGAATCATCGTGAGCCATGCGGCGGGTCAGGCACCCAGCCTCTCGCCGGTCGGCGTGTCCCGGGCCGCGTATCCAATCGAGGTAAAAGCCGGAGAATACGAATTGATCGTCCAGGTCGCCGATCTGCCTCCTGGGTCCGGGGTGCCGCTGCACGTCCATCCGGGACCGGTCGTTGCGACCGTCATCACGGGCGAGGTAACACTTGTGGAGTCGGACAGCGAGCGAGTCGTGAAGGCCCGACAAGGCTGGCAAGAAATCCCGGACAGCCCAAACGCGCTGTTCAACAGGAGTTCCGGATACGCCCGCGTGGTCGCCGCCTACCTTATCCCGAAGGGCGCGGCTCAGATTACGTTCATCAAGAAATAGGCTCAAAGTTGACCAACATTCCGCAGTACGGGGGAGCGGACGAGCGGGCTATCCCGCGCGACTCCGCTCCCTCTCCGGGTCGGGGCGGGTCGAAGGTCTTCACGACCAGGGTAGCGTTGTCTTCGACCACACCTCCAACGCCTCGCCCGGACCTGCCCGCCCCACGCTGCGGAAATGTTCCTTTCCGTTAGAGCAGCTTGCGGAACTCTTCGGGCGAGATCCGCGCGGCCTTGAGGATCGCGGCGGCAGTCCCTACCCGCAGGTCGCCGCGTGGACGGGAACGGTAACAGCGCGGCCATCGGGATGGCGAAGACGGACGTGACTCCCTTTGGTCCTTGCGATCGAGAAGCCGGCGCGCCCTAATGTCGCGAGCATCTCGCGGGCGGTAACCCGCGGAATGCCTCCGGGACCCGTGCGAGAGCTGGCTATGACGCGAGGGAAACTGAAACTTGTGCCACGCGGACGCCGGGGGCATCATCCGGAACCGGCTCCCCGCGTGCGATAAGATCCTCAAGCGTGAGGCTGATGGCCTCACGGGCGTTCGCCAAGGCCTCCTCCAGGGTAGCCCCCTCGGTGACGCAGCCTGGGAGCGCGGGGACGAGAACCGTGAAGCCCCCCACATCCGGATCGGGCTCAAGGATGATCGTGTAGGTTTTCACGACGGAAGCCACGCGCATAGCGTATCATGCACCGCGAGAAGCGGGCAAGCCGAAGGGGAGCCCACGTCTGGGCGGCTCCCCTTTGACGCACCAATTTGCCACAATCTTGCCACAAGCCCTTCGCTGACCCTTGAACCGCAAGGGTTCGCGGGGCGACGTAGTGAATGGGGTTCAGGTGTCGCCGGTTCAAATCCGGCCGGCCCGACCAAGCAAAATATGGTCCAGCCCGGAGACATAGGTAACACTTTGTACCTAAGACATGGGTAACACTTTCGGCCCAAACGGATTGTCGAGCGGCTCAAGGACGCGCGTCTCCAGATCAAAGTAGCCCAAGTCATAATCCATAAAACTGACCAGCCAGATGCCGTCGTGCACTTCTTTAATGCCGACGGCTTGTCCCGCAAAGACCTGGCTGAGATTGATTT